>Ga0302347_1000567_pt1 | contig 56681 bp, 45 predicted proteins | sample PhyWR1_FD_202178 | JGI IMG/M metagenome (GOLD analysis project Ga0302347, IMG submission 202178) | Leaf surface microbial communities from wheat plants in UC Gill Tract Community Farm, Albany, California, United States - DLSL W.R1 (v2)... | ecosystem: Host-associated > Plants > Phyllosphere >... | reverse complement strand
CCCCGTATCGGCTGTTCATGACCTGCGACGAGAGGCAGCCGACCAACGGTCGGCTCTACCTCCGTGACGCGCGGGTGCGACGGCCGTGCCGACCGTGGGGCGGCTGGGGCCCTCAGGCCTTGATCACGCCCAGCTCGACGCCGATCCGGGTGAAGGCATCGATGGCACGGTCCAGGTGCGCACGCGTGTGCGCGGCGCTGATCTGGGTGCGGATGCGGGCCTGGCCCTTGGGCACCACCGGGAAGAAGAAGCCGATCGCGTAGATGCCTTCCTCGAGCAGGCGCTCGGCGAACTTCTGCGCCAGCGGCGCGTCGTACAGCATCACCGGGCTGATCGGATGCACGCCCGGCTTCACATCGAAGCCCGCCGCGGTCATCTTCTCGCGGAAGTAGGCGGTGTTCTGCGCCAGGGTATCGCGCAGGTCATCGGCGGCGGCCAGCATCTCGAAGGCCTTGATGCCGGCGGCGACCACGTGCGGCGGCAGCGAGTTGGAGAACAGGTACGGGCGCGAGCGCTGGCGCAGCAGTTCGATCACTTCGGCGCTGGCGCAGGTGAAACCGCCCAGTGCGCCGCCCATGGCCTTGCCCAGGGTGCCGGTGATGATGTCGATCTTCTCCAGCACGCCCTTGACCTCGGCCGAGCCGCGGCCCGTGGCGCCGAGGAAGCCGGTGGCATGGCATTCGTCGATGTGGACCAGCGCGTTGTACTTCTTCGCCAGCGCGGTGATCTCATCCAGCGGGGCGATGAAGCCGTCCATCGAGAACACGCCGTCGGTGGTGATCAGCTTGGTCTTGCAGCCGGCCGCATCGGCGGCCTGCAGCTGGGCTTCCAGATCGGCCATGTCGCAGTTGGCGTAGCGGAAACGCTTGGCCTTGCACAGGCGCACGCCATCGATGATCGAGGCATGGTTGAGCGCGTCGGAAATGATCGCGTCGTGCTCGCCCAGCAGCGGCTCGAACAGCCCACCGTTGGCGTCGAAGCAGGCCGCGTACAGGATGGTGTCCTGCTTGCCGAAGAAATCGGCGATCTGCTTTTCCAGCTGCTTGTGCAGGTCCTGGGTGCCGCAGATGAAGCGCACCGAGGCCATGCCGAAGCCGTGGGTATCCAGCGCATCCTTGGCGGCCTGGATCAGGTCGGGGTGGTCGGCCAGGCCCAGGTAGTTGTTGGCGCAGAAGTTCAGCACCGTACGTCCGTCGTCCAAGGTGATCTCGGCCGACTGCGGGCTGGTGATGATGCGTTCGGACTTGAACAGGCCCTGGGCGCGGATCGCTTCCAGTTCTTCAACGTAGTGCTGGGTCAGCGAGGCGGTGGTGGCGTCGGTCATGGCAGGCAGTCTTCGGCACGGGAAACCCGGGATTTTACCTGTCGGCGCCGGGCCCGGGGGCGCAGGCGGGGTCTGGCCAGGCCGGCGGTGGGCGAAACGGTTGCACACGTGATTGTTGCATCGCAATATCAATCAGGTTAAAAAACCGTAAACCCCGCTGCACTGCCCACCCCACGTCTGGAGAGACCCCGCATGAACCACGCCACGCGCTGTACCGCCGCCGCTGTGCTCTGCGCCGCCCTGCTTGCCCCGTTTGCCGCCAGCGCCCAGGACGAGGCCGAATCGCCGTTCAGCTGGAACGTCACCGCCGTATCGGACTACGTGTTCCGTGGTGTGTCCCAGACCGATGAGGATCCGACCCTGCAGGCCGGCTTCACCTATACCTCCCCGGTCGGCCTGTATGCGGGCGTGTGGGGCTCGGGCGTGGACTTCGGGCCGGGCGACCCGAGCACGGAGATCGACTACCTGATCGGCTACGGGGTGGATGTCACCGACGGCGTCAATTTCGACGTGCTGCTCAACCGCTACACCTATCCGGGCGCCAGCGAGCTGAACTACAACGAGCTGATCACCACCACCACCTTCGCCGAGCAGTACAAGCTGACGGTGGCCTACACCGACGACCTGTCCGGGTCCGATACCAAGAGCTGGTATTACGCGGTGGGCGGCGAGTGGGGCCTGCCCAATGATTTCACCCTGAGCGCGAACGTGGGCCGTACCTCGCTCGAGACCGATTTCGGCAAGGACTACACCGACTTCAACGTCGGCGTGAGCCGCCAGTTCGGCCTGTTCAACCTGGGCCTGGGGTACCACGGTACCGACGGCGCTGGTCGCGACAACAACGGCAAGCTGGCGGACAACCGCGTGGTGTTCACCGTGGCCGTGGGCAAATGACCTGACGCTGCGATGGACATGAAAAAGGCGCCGCAAGGCGCCTTTTTCGTTTGCCGAGGCGCGCACCGACCAACGGCCGGTACCTACCGGCGCCATGCCCCCGCCGAGGCCCGTACCGACCATGCCTGGTAGGTCACGACCGTTGGTCGTGACACCGACCGGCGCGCCAACGGCGCGATGCCTCAGTTCCAGCTCAGCACGACCTTGCCGGCCTTGCCCTGTTCCATCAGGTCAAAGCCCTTCTGGAAATCATCGATCGGCAACTGGTGGGTCATCACCTTGCCGAGCGGGAAACCGGACAGCACCAGCTGGGTCATCTTGTACCAGGTCTCGTACATCTTGCGGCCGTAGATGCCCTGCACGGTCAGGCCCTTGAAGATGATCTTGTCCCAGTCGCAGCCGGCGCCCTTGGGCATGATGCCGAGCATGGCGATCTTGCCGCCGTGGTACATGCAGTCGAGCATGTCGTTGAACGCGCGCGGATTGCCGCTCATTTCCAGGCCCACGTCGAAGCCCTCCATGTGCAGTTCCTTCATCACGTCCTTGAGCGAGGTGTTGGACACGTTCACCACGCGGGTGGCGCCCATGTCGGCGGCCAGCTTCAGGCGGAAATCATTGACGTCGGTGACCACCACGTTGCGCGCACCGATGTGCTTGCAGATGCCGGCGGCGATGATGCCGATCGGGCCGGCACCGGTGATCAGCACGTCCTCGCCGATCACGTTGAACTCCAGCGCGCAGTGCGCGGCGTTGCCGTACGGATCGAAGAAGGCGGCCAGCTCGGACGGGATCTGATCGGGGATCGGCCACAGGTTGCTGGCCGGCATCACCATGTATTCGGCGAAGGCGCCGTTGACGTTGACGCCGATGCCCACGGTGTTCGGGCACAGGTGCTGGCGGCCACCGCGGCAATTGCGGCAATGGCCGCAGACGATATGGCCTTCGGCCGAGACGCGCTGGCCGATTTCATAGCCGGTCACGCCCGGGCCGATCTCGGCGATGCGGCCGACGAATTCGTGGCCGATGGTCAGGCCGGGCTTGATCGTGCGCTGGCTCCATTCGTCCCACAGGTAGATGTGCAGGTCGGTACCGCAGATGGCGGTCTTTTCCAGCTTGATCAGGACCTGGTTCGGGCCGGGTGTGGGGACCGGAACTTCTTCCAGCCAGATGCCCTTGGCGGCTTCGCGTTTGACCAGGGCCTTCATTGTTTGCTGCGCCATCGGGGTGGAACTCGTCTGGGGGAAAACGCGGATTATAGAGCCGCTGGCGGTTTTCCCATGTTGCAGCGCGGGTGGGCTGGGAGGTGGCCATGCCCCTCATTGCCGCACTGCGTGCGGCCAGCCGACCATGGGTCGGCTCTACCGGGCTTCGGGACGGCGCAGCGGCTGGGCTAGAATCGGCGGTTCTTTCACCAGGGGCTGCTCTATGCGCTCGAACCTGCTCGCTTTCTCCGTCGTCGCCAGCCTTGGGCTGGTCCAGGTCGCCCATGCCGCAGAAGGCATGTGGGTGCCGCAGCAGCTGCCGGAAATCGCCGGCCCGCTCAAGCAGGCCGGCCTGAAGCTGTCCCCGGAGCAGATCTCCAACCTGACCGGCGACCCGATGGGCGCGGTGGTGGCGCTGGGTGGCTGCACCGCCAGCTTCGTCTCTCCGCAGGGCCTGGTGGTCACCAACCACCACTGTGCCTACGGTGCGATCCAGCTGAATTCGACGGCCGAAAAGAACCTGATCAAGGACGGCTTCAACGCGCCGACCCTGAAGGATGAGCTGAGCGCCGGCCCCAACGCCCGCGTGTTCGTGCTGGACCAGATCACCGACGTGACCGACCAGGCCAAGGCCGCGATCGCCGCCGCCGGCAAGAACCCGCTGGCCCGTACCCGCGCGCTGGATGCCTTCGACAAGGCCCAGACCGCTGCGTGTGAAGCCGATGCCGGCTTCCGCTGCCGCCTGTACAGCTTCTCCGGCGGCAACACCTACCGTCTGTTCCGCAACATGGAAATCAAGGACGTGCGCCTGGTTTACGCGCCTCCGGGCAGCGTCGGCAAGTTCGGTGGCGACATCGACAACTGGATGTGGCCGCGCCACACCGGCGATTTCTCGTTCTACCGCGCCTACGTGGGCAAGGACGGCAAGCCGGCCGCCTTCTCGGCCGACAACGTGCCCTACCAGCCCAAGCACTTCCTGAAGTTCGCCGACCAGCCGCTGGGTGCCGACGACTTCGTGATGGTGGCCGGCTACCCGGGCCGCACCAACCGCTACGCGCTGGCCGGCGAGTTCAATGAAACCGCCAGCTGGACCTACCCGACCATCGCGCGCCACTACAACGCGGTGCTGAAGATGATCGACGAGGCTGGCAAGGCCGACCCGGACGTCAAGGTGAAGTACGCGGCCACCGCGGCCAGCATGAACAACGTGGCCAAGAACTACGCCGGTCAGCTGGAAGGCTTCAAGCGCATCGACGCGGCCGGCCAGAAGCAGGCCGAAGAAGCCGCCGTGCTGGCCTGGTTGAAGAAGCGTGGCGCCGCCGGCAAGCCGGCCCTGGCGGCACATGCGCAGCTGATCCAGCACCTGGACACCAGCAAGGCCACGCGTGAGCGCGACCTGTTCGTCAGCCAGTTCAACAGCACCTCGGCCGTGGGCTCGGCGATCACCCTGTACCGCCTCTCGATCGAGCGCAGCAAGGCCGATGCCGAGCGTGAAGTCGGCTATCAGGAACGCGATCTTCCCTCCATCGAAGGCGGCCTGAAGCAGATGGACCGCCGTTACGTGCCGCGCATGGACCAGCAGCTGCAGACCTACTGGCTGAGCCAGTACGTGGCCCTGCCGGCCGCGCAGCGCACCAACGAGGTGCTCAACCAGTGGCTGGCAGGCAGCGATGCGGCCGCCGTGCAGGCTCTGGTTGGCAAGCTCTCGGGCACCAAGCTGGGCAGCCTGGATGAGCGCCTGACGTGGTTCAAGGCCGACCGTGCGGCGTTCGAGGCCAGCACCGATCCGGCCATCCAGTACGCGGTGGCGGTGATGCCGGCGCTGCTCAAGCAGGAAGAGCAGAAGAAGACCCGCGAAGGCGAGTCGCTGGTGTCGCGCCCGCTGTATCTGCAGGCCGTGGCCGACTACAAGAAGAGCAAGGGCGAGTTCGTCTATCCGGACGCCAACCTGTCGCTGCGCATCACCTTCGGCAACGTCATGGGCTACGGCAAGGATGGCGTGAACTACACCCCGTTCACCACCCTGGAAGGCGTGGCGGCCAAGGAAACCGGCGAAGATCCGTTTGATTCGCCGAAGGCGCTGCTCGATGCGGTCAAGGCCAAGCGTTACGGCGGCCTGGAAGACAAGCGCATCGGCTCGGTGCCGGTGAACTTCCTGTCCAACCTGGACATCACCGGCGGCAACTCCGGTTCGCCGGTGCTGGACGCCAACGGCAAGCTGGTCGGCCTGGCCTTCGATGGCAACTGGGAGTCGGTGAGTTCGAACTGGGTGTTCGATCCGGTAATGACCCGCATGATCGCGGTCGACAGCCGTTACATGCAGTGGATCATGCAGGAAGTGGCGCCGGCGCCGCAGCTGCTGAAAGAACTGAACCTCAGCAAGTAAGCCGACACGTCGGTTTCGATAACCCCGCAGCGACATCTGCGGGGTTTTTTTATGGTCCGCTATACCTCCAACGCGAGGCGTCTTGTTTTTCCCTGAAGGAGCGCGCCGGGCAGGGCTGGGTTCACGGCGTGTCCTGCCAGAGGCTACCCGGCCTCAGCCTGCGCGGGGCCGTCAGGCGCCATGCTTTACGAGCCATCCGCCACCAAGCCGCCGAGCAAGCAGATCACGTGCACCAAACAGCCGCACAGCTTCACAGCCGCGACCGGGTATCATCCCTGTTCCGCGTGCTTTCACAGGATGTGAACGAAGCGCCGGAACCTCCTCCCCCAAGGACCCCTTGTCCGCATGCGCATCCTGCTTGCCCGTCACGGCGAAACGCCGTGGAATGCCGAAGGCCGCTACCAAGGCCAGATCGATATCCCGTTGTCGCCGATCGGCGAAGCCCAGGCCAAGGCACTGGGGGAACGTCTGAAGTCCGTCGACATCACCCGCGCCGTTGCCTCACCGCTCTCGCGTGCCCAGCTCACCGCCCAGCTCGCCCTGGGTGCAGACCGTGCCCCGATGCTGCAGACCGAGCCGGACCTGCAGGAAATCGCCCACGGCGAATGGGAAGGCCTGCTGGCCAGCGAAATCCACGACAAGGATCCCTCCCGCCTGCGCGCCTGGCGCGAAGAGCCCGATACCGTCCTGATGCCCGGCGGCGAATCGCTGCGCCTGGTGCTCGAACGCAGCTGGCGTGGCCTGGCCCGTGCCGCTGAAGGCCTGGGCGAGCACGACACCCTGCTGGTGGTCGCCCATGACGCCGTCAACCGCGTGATCCTGTGCCGCATCCTCGGCCTGCCGATCTCGCGCCTGTGGACCTTCCGCCAGGCACCGACCACGCTGAACCTGCTCGAAGGCCCCGACCTCGATCAGCTTGAAGTCGTCCGCCTCAACGACTGCGCGCACCACACGCCGTTCTTCGGCGAAGCCAAGCACCGCGCGCTGTAACGCACTGCGTCCCATCCTGCCGTCCGCCCCAACGATTCCGATCCAACGACCATGACCACCACCGCCCGCCCGCAGACCCTCTCCGATTGGCTCAGCTACATCGAGCAGCAGCACCCCGCCACTATCGACATGGGGCTGGACCGGGTGCGTACCGTGGCGCAGGCGATGGGGCTGGGCGCGCCGGCCGAGCGCAGCATCGTGGTCGGTGGCACCAACGGCAAAGGCTCCACCGTGGCCTTCATCGAGGCCATCGCGCGCGCTGCCGGCTGGAAGGTCGGTGCGTACACCTCGCCGCACCTGCTGCGCTACAACGAGCGCGTGCGCATCGATGGCCAGGACGCTACCGATGACGCCCTGATGGCGGCCTTCAACGCGATCGAAGACGCGCGTGGCGACACCACGCTGACCTACTTCGAATACGGCACGTTGGCCGCCCTGCAGCTGTTTGCGCAGGCGGGCCTGGATCTGGCCGTGCTTGAGGTCGGCCTTGGCGGCCGTCTGGATGCGGTCAACATCGTCGATGGCGACGTGGCGGTGATCACCACCGTCGACATCGACCACAGCGACTGGCTGGGCGAGGACCGCGAAGCGATCGGGACCGAGAAGGCCGGCATCATCCGTGGGTGGAAGCCGGTCATCCTCGGCGAAATCGATCCGCCCTCGAGTGTGCTCGCGCGTGCCTATCTGGTGGGTGCCAACGCCATCCGGGGTGGCAGCGATTTCTTCGCCGATGCCATCGATGGCGAGCGCTGGCGCTGGCGCGATGTCGGCTTCCGTATCGAACTGCCGCACCCGACGCTGCGCGGGCCCATCCAGCGCGCCAATGCCGCGACGGCGATCGCCGCGCTGCGTGCGCTGGATCGCCCGCTGCCGCGCACCGCCTTCATCGAAGGCGTTGCCGCCGCGCGTATCCGTGGCCGCCTGCAGGCCTTTGATCGTGACGGCGTGGAGGTGCTGGTCGATGTCGGTCACAACCCGCAGGCCGCGCGCGAACTGGCCACCGCGCTGAAGGCCAGTCGCGTCACCGGCGACACCATCGCGGTGTTTGCCGCCCTGCAGGACAAGGATGCCGCCGGGGTGGTCGAGGCCTTGGCCGATCAGGTCCAGCAGTGGCACCTGGCCGGGCTGGAGGGGGCACGTGCGCAGAGCGCCGAGGAACTGCGGGCACGCCTGGCCGGTACGGCTGCGGCCGGCGCGACACCGCACGCCACCGTCGTGGACGCCCTGCAGCATGCCGTGGCGCAGGCCAAGGCCGGCGATCGCGTGCTGGTGTTCGGCTCCTTCCACACCGCCGCGCAGGCGCTGCAGACCCTCGAACCCGGCGCCTGAGGGGGCTTTGCAGCGCCGTTCAGCCGCATCAGCCGCCGCACACGCGCGCACCCGTATAATCGCCGTGGCATTCCGCCGCGCCGCCTGCCTGCCTTCACGTGGATACTCCTCTGAAACAGCGACTGATTGGTGCCATCGTCCTGGTGGCGTTGGCCGTGATTTTCCTGCCCATGCTGGTCAAGGGTCCCGCACCTGACAGTGGTGTCGCCAACGTGCCGATCAGTGCACCGGCCGCGCCGTCGGATGGCCAGTTCGAAACCCGCGAGCTGCCGCTGGTCGCCCCCACCGGTGGCGCCACCGGCCTGCAGAGCGGGGCATCCACGACCCAGCCGCTGGCCGACAGCGCTGCGCTCGCCGCCGATCCGGCGCCGGCAGACACCTCGCCGGCCGTCGCCGCCGGCAACTACGCCGTCAGCTTCGGTGCCTATGCCACCGAAGCCGATGCCGACCGCGTCATCGCTTCGTTGAAGAGCGCCCAGCTCGCCGGCTTCCGCGAGCCGGCCACGATCAACGGTCGCCAGGCCTGGCGCGTGCGCGTCGGTCCCTACGCCGATCGCGCGCTGGCCGAAGCCGGCCGCCTGCAGGCGGTGAAGGTGCGCAATGACGTCAAGGCCGAGGTCATCACCCTGGATGCCCGCGCCGATACCGCGGTTGCCGCCACGCCGGCCGGCCCTGCACCGGCCCCGTCGGCGGCTCCGGCCGCCTCCAGTGCTGCCGCCGCGCCGGCGGGCAATACCGTGAAAACCGAATCCCTGCCGGCCGAGCCGGTCGCGGCCGCCAAGCCGGAACCGAAGCCGGCCGCGCCCAAGCCCGAGCCCAAGCCGGCCCCGGCGCCCAAGCCCGAGACTGCCGTCGCGGCACCGGCTGCTCCGGCGGCCCCGGCCGCCAGCAGCGTCGGTTTCGCCGTGCAGCTCGGTGCCTTCGGCCAGGCGGCCGAGGCCAACGCGCTGCGCGACAAAGTCCGCGCCGCCGGCTTCAGCGCCTTCGTGGAGCAGGTCCGTACCGACAAGGGCACCCTCAACCGGGTCCGCGTCGGGCCGGTCGCCAACCGCGCCGATGCCGAGAACCTCAAGGCCCAGGTGGCCGCCAAGGTCGGCGTGGCCGGCATGGTCCGCCCGCACCCCTGATGCCTGAGCTGCGCCGCCCCGCACCCGCTGGACGGCGCCTACCGCGCGGCCTGCCGGCATGATCGACATCGTCCTGCTGGTCCTGATCGGGGCCTCCGTCCTGCTTGGCCTGATGCGCGGCTTCGTCGGCATCGTGGTCAGCACGCTGTCCTGGCTGCTGGCCGGCTGGGCCGCGTTCCTGTTCGGCAATGACGCAGCCCATTGGTGGGCGGCGCCGCTGGAACCGGGCACCGGCCATTACGTTGCCGGCTACCTGGGGGTGTTCCTGATCGTCATGATCGCCGTCGGCCTGATCGGCATGCTGATCAAGGCGGCGGTGAAAGTGACCTGCCTGACCGGTGCCGACCGCCTGCTGGGCGGTGCATTGGGCCTGGTCCGCGGCGCCTTCCTGGGCTGCGTGCTGCTGATGCTGGCCGCCTTCACGCCGCTGCCGCAGGAGCCGGCCTGGCAGACCTCGCAGGTGCGGCCGCTGCTGCAACCCGGGGTGCGCTGGATGCAGGCGCAGCTGCCCGAGATGGCGTTGCCGGAGGTGAATCTGCCGCAACTGCCGACGATGGATTTGGGCAAGCCGCTCGCGACAGGCGATAATGGCGTCCTTGGCGAAGTAGTGGCAGGGCGCGGATGGCCGCGTCCCGTTGACGAGGGGAGGGAGACGGCACCTGCCGACGCTGCGGCGCGCGGGCCGGCTTCCACACTGCCAGTCAATATCGAGCCGGCGCACCCGCGTCCGGACGACACCGCTCCGGCACGGAACGGTACCTCCGGCCAGGCACGGCCACCTTCACTGTAGATGGGCGCAGCCCAGCGGAGAATTCGCACCATGTGTGGCATCGTCGGAATCGTCGGCAACCAGAACGTCGCCGGGCAGTTGTATGACGGCCTGACCGTCCTCCAGCATCGTGGCCAGGACGCGGCCGGCATCGCCACCGCCGACGGCACCCGCCTGCGCGTGCAGAAGGCCAATGGCCTGGTGCGCGATGTGTTCGATGCCAAGCGGATGTCCACGCTGGAAGGCCGCGTCGGCATCGCGCATGTGCGCTATCCCACCGCCGGTTCGGAAGGCATGGACGAGGCGCAGCCGTTCTACGTGAACTCGCCGTACGGCATCGCGCTGGCCCACAACGGCAACCTGATCAATACCGAAGCCCTGCGCCAGCAGGTGTTCGAGCAGGACCGCCGCAACGTCAACACCGACTCGGACAGCGAAGTGCTGTTGAACGTGTTCGCGTTCGAACTGGACGCACAGCGCCAGCTGACCCCGGAAGCGGCGATCCGCGCCGTGGCCGCCGTGCACCGCCGCGTCAAGGGTGGCTATGCGGTGATCAGCGTGGTGCTGGGCCTGGGCCTGGTGGCCTTCCGTGATCCGCACGGCATCCGCCCGCTGGTGCTCGGCAAGCGTGCCCACGCCGAAGGCGACGAATACATCGTGGCCTCCGAATCGGCCGCACTGGACGTGCTCGGCTTCCAGCGCGTGCGCGATGTGCGCCCGGGCGAAGCGCTGGTCATCACCGCGCGTGGCGAGCTGTTCTCCGAAGTCTGCGCCGAACCGGTCGAGCACAGCCCGTGCATCTTCGAATACGTGTACTTCGCCCGCCCGGATTCGATGATCGACAACGTCTCGGTGCACAAGGCGCGCATGCGCATGGGCATCAAGCTGGGCGAGAAGATCCTGCGCCTGCGCCCGGATCACGACATCGACACCATCATCCCGATCCCGGATACCTCGCGCGATGCCGCGCTGGAGATCTCCAACACGCTCGGGGTGAAGTACCGCGAAGGCTTCATCAAGAACCGCTACATCGGCCGCACCTTCATCATGCCGGGCCAGGGTGAGCGGGTGAAGTCGGTGCGCCGCAAGCTCAACCCGATCCACCTGGAGTTCCGCAACCGCGTGGTGCTGCTGGTCGATGATTCGATCGTGCGCGGCACCACCAGCCAGCAGATCGTGCAGATGGCGCGCGACGCCGGTGCCCGCAAGGTCTACCTGGCCAGCGCCGCGCCGCCGGTGCGTTACCCCAACATCTACGGCATCGACATGCCGGCCGCCGAAGAACTGGTCGCGCACAACCGCAGCATCGAAGAAATCGAGAAGCACCTGGGCTGCGACTGGCTGATCTACCAGGACATCGAGGACATGGAAGCGGCGGTGAGCGAAGGCAACCCGGAGCTGAAGTCGTTCGATTCCTCGTGCTTCAACGGCGTCTACCCGACCGGGATCGAGCCGGGCTATTTCGAGCGCATCCAGCAGCTGCGTTCGGACGATGCCAAGCACAAGCGTCGCGCCTGAGGGCAGGGCATGAGTGACGTGTTGGACAGCGCGGCCGGCGATCTGCTGCAGGCCGCGCAGCAGTGCCTGGCCGAGCCGGATCCGTTGCGCAAGGTCGCGTTGACCCAGCACTACGCCGTGCAGTTCCGTGCCGGTCGCCTGAAGGCACCGGCCGATGCGCCGGCGCCGGAGCCGATCCGGATGCCGGGCCGCCCGGCCCGGCCCACACTCGTCCACCCGCGCGATCTGCCGCGTCGTGGCCTGGGCAGCGTGGAAGGGCGCGCGGCGTTCGTGCACGCCATCGCGCATATCGAACTCAATGCGATCGACCTGGCCTGGGATGCGGTCTACCGTTTCCGCGGCCTGCCGGGCTCCTTCCATGCCGACTGGGTCAGCGTGGCCGATGACGAATCGCGCCACTTCATGCTGCTGCACGATCGGCTGCAGGCCAACGGCTATGCCTACGGCGATTTCGACGCGCACAACGGCCTGTGGGAAATGTGCGAGAAGACCGCGCATGACGGGCTCGCGCGCATGGCGCTGGTGCCGCGTGTGCTGGAAGCGCGCGGGCTGGATGTCACCCCGGGCATGATCGTGAAGCTGCGCGCCGGAGGCGACCATGCCACCGCCGATGTGCTGGAGATCATCCTGCGCGAAGAGGTGGCGCATGTGGCCGCTGGTTCGCGATGGTACCGCTGGTACTGCACGCGCGAGAACGTCGAGCCACGCCCGCGGTTCATGGCATTGCTGCGCGAGTACGCCGGCGGCTTCCTGTATGGCCCGTTCAACCTGGAAGCCAGGCTGCTCGCCGGCTTCGACGAAGAAGAACTGGCCGAGCTGATCGAACAGACCGAACTGCGCGGTCAGGTGTTGGCCAGCACCACGCGCTGACCGTTTTCGGTCGGCCGGTTGACGTAGAACAGCCCTGGCCCCGGCCGATACGGCAGTTCCCGCGTGCCTTCATCGGCGGCATAGAGCAGCGCAGTGTCGCCCAGGGCATCGAAGTTCCAGTGCGCGGACTGCATCAGGTAATGCTGGCGAAGCGTGCGTTCCTGCGCGGCATCCAGCGGATGGCCGGCCAGCAACCGGGCCGCGATGGGCTGCAGTGCCGCGGGCAGTGCGAGTGCGGGCAACGCGTCCGGTGAGGTTGTCCAGGCGACACCTGCCGCGGCCGCACGCTGGTGCAGCAGCCGCAGCGCGATGAACTGGTAACGCGCATCGATCTCGCGGCGCAGCACCACCGCCGCGTACGCCCGCAGGGTGAATTGCGGCAGGACGCTGCGGCTGCCGGCGACCCGCTGCTGCTGCCAGTGGTGCCAGACATCCACCCAGATCGCGTCATCCCCCAGCCCCAGTGCGCGCTGCCAGCGCCGACACGTCGCCTGTGCGGCGCGGTAGACCGTGCTCGCGCGCAGCAGCGCCAGCGGCGGTACATCGCCTGCGGCCAGTCCGGTGCCACGCAGCAGCTGTCCCTCCGGCCGGCTCAGCAGCTTGGGTCCTTCGATGCGCTGGTCGTAGCCGCCGCCGATGTTGGCGTGCACGCCTGGCAACGCGATCTCTTCATGTTCGGGCGCCACGCTGGTCAGCGCGAAATGCTCGCGGTGCTCATCGCGCGCGACCAGCTGCACTATCTTGTCCGCGCAGCCGGCGGGCAGGGCGACCACCGGCATCTCATCGCCATGCTGGCGGCCGATCGCCACCACGGTATCGAGCAGGCCGACGAAGCGCACCGGCCGCACCGCGTCTGGAAATCCCGGCGCCAATGACCAGCCCGAGCGCACCAGTTGCTCGCGCAGCCACGCGGCGGCACCGGGTGCGTTGAGCACGTTCACCGCGTCGCGCGCGCTGGCCGCGCCACGCGAATAGCCGAACAGATCCATCCGCACGCTGCCGAGTACGCGGCCAGGGTGCGCACGGGCGAGCTGGCGCAGCGCGTCGGGCAGCAGCTGCTCCAGCGCCCGGCGTCGCTTCGCGCGGACACCGGTGCGACCGATGCCGAACGCCAGCCCCAACAGGTCGTCGTCTTCACCGGTGCGCGTGCCCACGCCCTCGATATAGAGCGACAGCGCGAGCGTGTTGCCTGCGGGCGGCATCTGCCGATGGTCCGGATACAGCGCATGCAGCCGCGCGATATTGGTCAGGCCGTTGCTGTAGCTGCTGGTCAAGCGGCTCTGGTACGGGGAGGCATCATCGGCGACCACGGCCGGTGGGCGCGGTGTGGGCGTCGTGGCGCCTGCCGGGCGTGAGGCGCGCTGCAGGTTGTCAGCGTTGTTGCGGGTGCCGTCGAAGAACAGACCGATGTGCAGGGACACCGTCGGCGCCGTCGTCGGTTGGGTAGCTGCCACCACCATATCGTCCCTGCTCCCCGAGGATGCCCGGCTAAGGTAGCGCGGAAGCCCCGCGCCGGAACAGCACGGCAGGCCAGGCCGCTGCCGGCGTCAGGTCGCCAGCGAATCCAGTGTCCAGCCGTCCGGTGTGACGCGCAACACCGAGCCCTGTTCGTACCAGTCGCCCAGCACGATGCGGGTGCAGTCGCGGCCACCGGCCTGCAGCGCGTGGATGGCCGGGCGGTGGGTGTGGCCGTGGATCATCGTGTCCACGCCGTAGCGGCCGAAGGTGGCATCCACTTCCGCCGGCGCGACATCGGTGACGGTCTCGAACTGGGCACGGTCACCCTGCTTCATTTCCGACTGGCGTGCCTGGCTGGCATCGCGCGCCTTCTGTGCGAAGGCGATGCGCGCGGCCAGCGGCTGCGACAGGAACTGCGCCTGGAACACCGGGTCGCGGGTCTGCGTGCGGAACTGCTGGTAGGCGATATCGTCGGTGCACAGCAGGTCGCCGTGCTGCAGCAGCACCGGGCGGCCATACAGATCAATCACGCTCGGGTCGGGCAGGATCGTGAACCCCGTGCGGCGCGCGTAGTCCTCGCCGACCAGGAAATCGCGGTTGCCGCGGATGAAGTACACCGGCACGCCGGCATCGGCCACGGCATGCAGCGCGACGGCCACCGCATCGGCGGCCGGGGAGGGCGTGTCATCGCCGATCCAGGCTTCGAACAGATCGCCCAGGATGTACAGGGCCTCGGCCTGCATCGCTTCATCGCGCAGGAAGGCCAGGAACAGGTCGGTGATGGCTGGACGACTCGGGTCCAGGTGCAGATCGGAGATGAACAGCGTGGTCATGGACCCATTGTAAAACGGGATCACGGGGCGAGGCAGCGCGACAGGTGAACTGCCCTTGTCGAGTCGAAAGGGGGCGCGGCGATCCTGGCTACAACGGCAGCCATTGCAGGCTGGCGGCGGCCAGCAGTGCGGCGATGCCGGTCGCGGCCAGCACATCGCTGGGGTAGTGCAGGCCCAGCACCACCCGCGACAGGCCGATCAGCACGGTGAAGGGCACCAGCAACGGGGCCAGCCACGGGTAGTAGGCCAGTGCCACGATCGTGAAGGACACCGCGTGCAGGGTGTGCCCGGACGGGAAACTGAACTCGTCCAGCGGCGCCACCCAGGCGCGGATGCGCAGGTCGGCGGCAAATGGCCGCGGGCGGCGCGTCCAGCGCTTGAGGCCCTTGTACAGCAGCAGTGCCATCAAGCCGGTGGCGGCCATGTGCAACGAAGCACGCAGGCCATCCAGGCCGTCCAGCAGCACCAGCGCGCCCATCAGCGCGTACCAGAACGCGCCATCGCCCAGGCGGCTGATCACCGCGAAGGCATGGCGGATCCGGCGGTGCCGGCAGTAGTGGTTGGCGCGGCGGCACCAGCGGGTTTCGCGCCCGCGCAGGGCATCAAGCGGCGTGGTCGGCATGCGGCCTCCGGGCCTGGGCCAGTTCAGCCAGCAGCGCATCGAACTCGGCGACCACGTGCTGCGGATGCAGCCGCTTCATCGCGGTGGCGGCAGTGCGGCCGAGCCGGTGGCGCAGGGCGTCGTCGCCGGCCAGCTGCACGGCGGCGGTCACAAACTCGCTGTCGTCATTCACGGCGATGCCGCTCTCATCGGTGCGCAGGTATTCCCGGGCGGCGCCGTAATCGAAGGCGACCGTGGCCAGACCGCTGGCCATGGCTTCAAGGGTGACGTTGCCGAAGGTCTCGCTGCGGCTGGGGAACAGGAACAGATCGCCGCTGGCGAAGTGCCGCGCCAGCGCATCCCCGCGCTGCACGCCGCAGAAGATGAAGTCCGGATTGTCGTGGGCCAGCTTGGCGCGTGACGGGCCATCGCCGACGAACACGAACCGCGCCTTCGGCCGCACCTGCTGCAGGCGGCGGAACGCTTTGACCGCCAGCCCGAGGTTCTTTTCCGGGGCGATGCGGCCGACGTAGATCGCGGCGAAGCCGTTGCCATCGATGCCCCACTCCTCGCGCAGCGCCGGGTCACGGCGCTCGGGCTCGAACTGACTGCTGTCCACGGCGCGCGCCAGCAGGCGCACGCGATCAAAGCCCTGCTCGCCGAGGAACTGCTGCAGCTCCTGGGTCGGCACCAGGGTGGCATCGGCCTGGTTGTGGAAGCGGCGCATCCAGCGCAGCGCGGCGGCCTGCAGCCAGGCCACGCCGTAGTCGGGCAGGTACTCATCGAAGCGGGTATGGAAGCCGGTGGCGACCGGAATCCCGAGGCGCCGCGCGGTGCGCAGTGCCGACCAGCCCAGCGGGCCTTCGGTGGCGATGTAGATCGCGTCCGGACGCTGCTGCTGCCACTGGCGGCTCAAGCGGGAGGGTGCGGGCAGGCCGAAGCGCAGGCCGGGGTAGCGCGGCAGGTTGGCGCCGGTGACCAGCACCGTGCCGTCCACCGCCTCGATATCGGAGGGTTGCCGGGGCCGGACCAGATCGACCTGATGGCCGGCGGCACGCAGCCCCAGTTCCAGGCCCTGTACGGTCAGGGCAACGCCGTTGACTTCAGGGGGGTAGGTTTCGGTGACGATGGCATAGCGCATGGCGGGCCTCCGGTATGCCACGCATGCTGGGCCCGGGCGATGTAGCCGACATGACCGCCGTATGACGTTGGGATGACGCACGCACCGGCAGTAAAAAGCCACGGCCCCGAAGGGCCGTGGCGATCAAGCGTTGTTACCCGGCGGCGATCAGAAGCGCTGCTGATATTTCATGTACATGAAACGCCCGATATCGTAGCCGCCGTAGTAGGAGAAGTTGGAGTTCGGCTGGCTGTACATGATGGGGCCGTACTTCTCGAACACGTTGTTGGCACCGACCGAGACGGTCGCATCCCACGGCAGGGTGTAACGGAACTGCAGGTCGTGGAAGGTGACCGAGCCACGCTGGTTGTAGTCACGCGAGCCGGCGTACCACGGCGCCTGCACGCCCGGGTCGGAACACTCGTCCGGACGGGTCGTCGCGTTGATGCAGCGTTCCTTGACCCCGGCGTAATAGCGCGCGGTCCAGCTCACCCCGAAGTTTCCCACGTCCCAGCCCAGGGTCAGGTTGGAGCGCACGCGGAAGCCGCTGCCGATGCCGTTGCTTGGGGTGGGCACGACGTCGGTGTCGTTGGTCGTACGCGACAGATACGAGCTGACATAGGTGGTCGTCCAGCCCGTGGTCAGCTTGCCGTAAGCGGTATCCAGATGGTGGCTGAGCTCGAGGTCGTAGCCTTCCGTCTCCAGGAAGCCCGAGTTGCGCTTGCCGTATTTCAACGTGTCGACGATGCCGGTCACCGGATCGCGCGTGAAGCCACTGCAGCGCGACGCGATGCCCTGCTCATAGCAGTCGCGCAGCAGGTCGTTGGGATGATCGTTGACGATGGTGTTGTCGATGCGGATCTTCCACCAGTCCAGCGCCACGTTGAGGTTGGGCACGAAGCCAGGGCTCCAGACCAGACCCAGGGTACGGCTCGTTGAGGTTTCCGGCTGCAGATCCGGGTTGGAGCCGTTGGTGAACGGCACCGGGGTCTGGGCGCTGCTGCTGGTGATCGGCACGCCGCCCTGGCGCAGCTGGCGGTAGCTGTCCGCATTGGCGATGTCGGCGGCGCACCGTGCGCGGACCTCGGCACTGCTGGCCGAGGCACCGTAAACGGTGTCGCAGGGATCACGGTAGCCGGTGGTGAAGGTTTCCGAGCCGCCGCCGTACAGATCGGAGATGGTGGGGGCACGGAAGCCCTGCGCCCACGTGCCACGCACCAGCAGCTGCTCGATCGGTTTCCACTTGAAGCCGAACTTGCTGTTGAGGGTGGTGCCCAGGGTGTTGTAGTCCGAGTGGCGGGTGGCCGCGCTCAGGCTCAGCTCACGCGCGCCGGGCAGGTCGGCCAGGATCGGCACGCTGAGCTCGAGGTAGGCCTCATTGACCTTGTAGCCGCCCCCGGTCGGACCGGCGGCCAGATTGGTGGTGGCACCGCTCTGGGCCAGCGGATCGGGGATGAACTCACCGGCCTCCTTGCGGGTTTCCACGCCGAAGGCGAAGCCCAGATCACCGGCCGGCAGCGTCATCACCGTGCCGGCGATGCTGGCGAACGCATTGCGGGTGGTGGTCTTGCCACGGGAGATTTCCGGCGGGAACAGGTAGTCGATCAGCGCCTGGTTGCCGGTCAGGCCATTGGGGTCGTTGCTGCCGTAGGGCACCAGCGGATTCCACGGCATGCAGCCGGCAATCGGCGCGCCAGGAACGCCGCATTCCACCTTGCCGGTAGCCTCGTTGTAGTACGACGGGCCGACCGCGTTCTTGACGCGTTCCTTGTTGAGGTTGCCGGTGGAGGTCTGCAGCAGTTCGCTGCGGTTGTATTGATAGCCCACTTCCCAATCGAAGTAGCGCTCGCCCACCTCGAAGCTGCCTTCCAGCGTGGCCACGGCGCGCCAGGTGGTCAGCTCGCTGGTGCTGACCCGCGGGACCTCCCAGGCGCGACGGTTCCAGGCGATGTCGGTGGGGTTCCCATGGCCGTGGTGGTTGCCGAACGGGTTGAACCAGCTGTCGGCCGACATCGGCCCGATGCCGGCGGTGGCGGACTGCAGCGGATAGCCGGCCACCTGGCGGGTGGACGTGCGCTTGTTGTAGCCCAGCTGCGTGGTCAGGCGGATGTCGTCGGTCAGGTCCACGCGCCCATCGAGGAACAGCGAATCGCGCTTGAGGGGCGAGATCAGGTGCATCTGCTCCGGTGCGTTGCTGACATCGCCGGTGAACGGGGTCAGGTCGCTGAGATGATAGTTGGCCGGGTTGGTCGGGTCGGTACCGCGATCCAGCGAGTAGTTGCAGCCTGCCGCGGCGGTGCAGCCCGGGCCCTTCAGGCCGTTGATCTGACCCCACTGACTGACCTGGGTCCAGTCGTCGCCGGGGTGGCGCGTGGTGTTCGGGAATTGGCTGAACCAGCGATCGCGTGCCCACACCCCCTTCTCTTCGGTGTGCTCGGCCGAGAAGGTCAGCGAGGCGCGGTCGTTGGACCAGCCGGCCACCACGTCGACGCTGTTACGCGCGCCATCGCCCTGGCTGTACTGGCCTTGGTAGACGTTGGCAGTGACGCCATTGACGTTGCTGCGGGTGATGATGTTGATCACGCCGGCCATGGCGTCCGAACCATAGATCGCCGAGGCACCGTCCTTCAGCACCTCCATGCGTTCGATCGCCGAGACCGGCACGCTGGAGATGTCCTGGTAGCCGCCGGTGTTGATGCCCAGGCGCTTGCCGTTGATCAGCACCAGGGTGCGCTGCGCGCCGAGGTTGCGCATGTCGATGTAGGTGCCACCGGCGTTCTCGCCAGCGGCCAGTACGTTGGAGCGGCTGATGGACGGGCTGCCCACCGCGGTCAGGTTCTGCAGGATGTCGGCGACCGAGCTGAAGCCCTGGCGCTCGATGTCGGCGCGGCTGATCGCGAGCACCGGCTGGGCGGATTCGACATCGACCTGGCGGATGCGCGATCCGGTGATCTCGATGCGGTCCAGGGTGGTCGGGGTGGCGTCCTGGGCGAGGACGGCGGTGGAAGCCAGGCCAGCGGTGCCGGCCACCAGGGCAAGGCGGATCGCCTGCCCCAACGGGGTGGTGGATGAAGACATGATCGACTCTCTCTCTTATCGGAACGACGTCCAAGAGGTCGGCGGACCAAGTACCGCCTTCCTCAAAAATCCAGCCGTGTGAAGGCCGGTGTCCCGAGAGTAGATCGATTGGTTAAGTTTCCATGAGGGAGATGTGAGGGTGTTCTCACAAATAATTCACGGGTTCGGCGTTCTGCGAAGTCAGCCTGAAAATTGCTGCAGATGCACGCTACGAAGCAGGCAAAAAGCGTCAGGCAACGAAGGGTCGGAACTGCACCCCCAGCCCGGCCATGCCCTCGGTTTCGCCGATCAGGTCCGCGCGCAGCAGCGGACGCGCATCGATGTACGCCTGCGGCAGGATCAGCGACAAGCGTGCGTCATCGGCGGTCAGTTCCAGTGCGGGCATCGGTGTGTCTTCGTGCGCGCGGTTGAGCAGGACCGCCAGGCGCAGCAGCGCGGTCATGCGCCGTGCCGGCTGCAGGAGACGTTCGGGCAGTGCATCGAAGGCGGACTTGGAAATGTTGCGGCGATGGCTGCGCACCAGCGCGGCCAGCAGCTGCTGTTCCTGCCGCGAGAAACCGGCGATGTCCGAGTTCTCCAGCACGTAGCTGCCATGCACGTGGTAGCCGCTGTGCGCGATCATCAGGCCGAGCTCGTGCAGCCGCGCGGACCAGCCGAGCATGCGGGCATCGTCCGGATCCAGCTGCCAGCTTTCTTCGACCTGGGCGAGCAGGTTCATGGCCGTGCTCTCCACGCGATCAGCCTGGACGGTATCGATGCCGTAACGCTGGGTCAGTGCCGCGACCGATTCGTCGCGCAGGTCGTTCTCGCTGGCGCGGCCGAGGATGTCGTAGAGAATGCCCTCGCGCATCGCGGCCTTGCTGACCAGCAGCTTCTGCAGCCCGAGTGCCTGGAAGGCGGCTTCGAGTACCAGGATGCCACCGGCGATGATCGGGCGACGATCCGCGGAGAGGCCCGGCAGATCGATGTCTTCGATGCGCTTGGCCTTGAGCAGCTCATCGCGCAGCTGCGGCAATGCCTCGGCGGTGATCGCGCCCTTGCTCAGTTTCATGGTGGCGCAGATTTCGCTGATCGCCTTGTGCGTGCCGGAGGACCCCAGTGCTTCGTGCCAGCCCAGTGCGCGGTACTTGTTGGCGAACTGCTGGAACTCCGCGCCGATTTCGGTCAAGGCGTCCTTCCAGCGCTTCTTGCTCAGCTTGCCGCCCGGGAAGAAGCGGCGCGTGCTGGCGATGCAGCCGGCCTGCAGGCTTTCGCGCTCCAGGGTCTGCATGCCCTGGCCGATGATGAATTCCGTGGAGCCACCGCCGATATCGATCACCAGCCGGCGCTGGTCCGCCTTGGGCGGCTGCGCATGGGCCACGCCGAGGTAGATCAGACGCGCCTCTTCGCGGCCGCTGACCACTTCGATCGCATGCCCGAGCGCGGTTTCGGCCGGCATCAGGAAGGCCTGCGGCGAGCGCAGCTGGCGCACCGTGTTGGTGGCCAGCGCGCGGACGCGTACCGAGGGGATCGCACGGATGCGCTGGCCGAACCGGGCCAGGCATTCCAACGCGCGCTGACGGGCCTCGGCGGACAGGCCGCCTTTGCCATCCAGGCCATCGGCCATGCGCACGGTCTCGCGCAGGCGGTCGACCACCCGCAACTGCCCGAGGGTGTATCGCGCGATGACCATGTGGAAACTGTTGGATCCCAGGTCGATGGCGGCGAGCAGGTCGCCATCCTGCAAAGCGGGCGGAGTCGTGGAGGTATGCGGCATTTGCGAATGTTAGCCGAACGGTGGGTCGCGAAGTCACCGCGCGCCCTTCACATGGGCAGGCTGCGACGACCGGTCGCATCGAAGGGGCAGGCAATCAGCGCGTACCGACCAACGGTCGGTACCTACAGACCCTGCAGCAGGGCCATCTGCGCCGCGTGCGGCGGCTCGTCGTGGCCGGGCGTGCACTTGATGTAGCTGCCGTCGGCCTGCAGCTCCCAGGCGTTGAGGTTGTCGTCCAGGTAGTTCTGCAGCACGTCGCGGTAGACCTTGCGTGCCAGTTCCGGGTCCAGGATGGGGAAACAGGTCTCGACCCGGCGCAGCAGGTTGCGCTCCAGCCAGTCCGCGCTGGCGCAGAACAGCTCCGAGGCCCCATCGTTGCCGAACCAGTAGACCCGGCTGTGTTCCAGGAAGCGGCCGACGATCGAGCGCACCCGGATGGTGTCCGAGACACCGGGGACGCCGGGGCGCAGCGTGCAGGCGCCGCGCACGATCAGGTCGATCTGCACGCCCGCCTGCGAGGCCGCGTACAGGGCCCGGATCATCTGGGGTTCGTTGAGGGCGTTCATCTTGGCGATGATCCGCCCCGGACGGCCACTGGCGGCCAGGCGTGTTTCGCGCTCGATCCGCTGCAGCAGACCCGGGTGCAGGGTGAAGGGCGACTGCAGCAGGCGCTTGAGCTTCATCCGCGGGGCCAGCCCGGACAGCTGCTGGAACAGCAGGTGCACATCGTTGCCGATGTCCGGATCGGCGGTGATCAGGCTCAGGTCGGTGTAGGCCCGCGCGGTACCGCTGTGATAGTTGCCGGTGCCCAGGTGCACGTAGCGGCGCAGCTTGCGGCCTTCGCGGCGCACGATCAGCAGCATCTTGGCGTGGGTCTTGAAACCGACCACCCCGTAGACGACCTGCACGCCGGCTTCCTGCAGGCGGTCGGCCAGGCCGAGGTTGGCTTCTTCATCGAAGCGCGCGCGCAGCTCGACCACGACGGTCACGTCCTTGCCGTTGCGTGCGGCCTGGATCAGCGCATCGACGATCAGCGAATCCTTGCCGGTGCGGTACAGGGTCTGCTTGATCGCCAGCACGTTCGGGTCGACGGCCGCCTGCTTGATCACGTCCAGCACGGCAGTGAACGCATCGAAGGGGTGGTGCAGGAGCACATCCCGGCGCGCGACGATCTCGAAGATGCCATCGCTGTCGCGCAGCACGCGCGGGCTCAGCGAGGGGTACTTCAGGTCCGGCCGCTGGATCACGTCGTACAGCTGGACCACGCGGTTGAGGTTGACCGGGCCGTCGATGCGGTAGACCGCGTTTTCGGTCAGCCCGAAGTTCTGCAGCAGGGTGCGCACGATGTCGCGGGGGCAGTCCTGCGCGATCTCCAGCCGCACGGCCGGGCGGTAGCCCCGGTCAACCAGCTCATCGCGCAGCGCCAGCGCCAGGTTCTCGACCTCTTCCTCGTCCACCACCAGCTCGGAATTGCGGGTCACGCGGAACTGATACGCGCCCTGGACTTCCATGCCCGGGAACATCTCATCGACGAACGTGGACAACACCGAGGACAGGAACACGAAGGTCTGCGGGCCGCCGAGTTTTTCCGGCAGCTGGATGATGCGCGGCAGTGAACGCGGTGCACGCACGATCGCCAGATGCCCAGCGCGACCGAACGCGTCGGTGCCCTTGAGCACGACCACGATGTTCAACGACTTGTTGAGGATCTTCGGGAACGGGTGCGACGGATCCAGGCCGAGCGGGGACAGCACCGGCATGATCTCGTTGCGGAAATACGCCCGCAGCCAGCGCTTCTGGCGATGGTTCCAGGAGTGCCGGCCGAGCACGTCGATGCCGGCTTCATGCAGTGCCGGGCGCAGGGTCTCGTTCCAGCAGCGGTACTGCTGGTCCACCAGCTGCGCGGCGCGGTCATGGATGGCGTTGAGGATCGCCTGCGGCGTCATGCCGTCCGGCGCTGGCGGCAGGCCGAACTCCTGCGCATGGCGCACCGCGGCCGCGCGGATCTCGAAGAACTCGTCCAGGTTGGTGCAGGAGATGCACATGAAGCGCAGGCGCTCCAGCAGCGGTACCTGCGGGTCCATGGCCTGGGCCAGCACGCGGAAGTTGAAATCCAGCTGCGACAGCTCACGGTTGATGTACAGCGCCGGATCGCGCAGCGGATCGCCGTCCACAGGCACGGCGACGGGAACAGGAGTGCTCATGCGGAAAAGTCTTCAGAAGAAGGAAGGGAGACGACCTCGTTGCGCGCACGCACCTGGTCGGCATCGAAATGGCACGAGAACGTGCTGCCTTTACCCACCTCGCTCTGGATCTCCAGGCGGGCGTGGTGCAGGCCGAGAATGTGTTTGACGATCGACAGCCCCAGGCCGGTGCCGCCGCTTTCGCGCGAGCGGCTGCTGGAGACACGGTAGAAGCGTTCGGTCAGGCGCGGCAGATGGTTGGCCGGGATGCCGTAACCGGTATCGCGTACCGACAGCACCACACCTTCGCCTTCGCGCGCGAACTCCACTTCCACGCGGCCACCGGCCGGGGTGTAGCGCACCGCGTTGGTGACCAGGTTGGAGAATGCGCTGTGCAGTTCCTTGTTGGAGCCCTGCAGATCCACACCGGCGGTATCGATGATGCTGATCTGGTGACGGCCCTGGCTGTGTGCTTCGGCCTCGCGACGCAGCGTGGCCAACATCGGCGTCATCGCCACGGCTTCGGCTTCGGTGTGTTCCTGCGATTCCAGCCGCGACAGGGTGAGCAGGTCTTCGACCAGCTGCGCCATGCGCTGGGATTGCTTGCGCATTTCCTCCAGCATCGGGCCGGTGCCGGGGAAGTCCTCCGGGTCCATCATGTCCAGGTAACCGTGCACTACCGTCAGCGGCGTGCGCAGTTCATGCGAGACGTTGGCGACGAAGTCGCGGCGGACCTGTTCCAGTCGCAGCAGCTTGCTGACGTCGCGTGCGATCAGCAGCCAGTAATCGGGCGAGTAGGGGATCAGGCGCAGGTTGAGGCGGATCGCCGGATCGACCGGGGAGGGCACATCCAGGATCGGTTCGGCATTGCGGCCCCCGGCCAGCCAGTGCGCCAGCGGCATCGGCTGCAGGCGTTCAACCAGCGCTTCGCCCAGGTCGCCCGGGTGGTGCAGACCGAGCAGCGAGGTCGCCGCTTCGTTGAACCACTGCACGCGCTGGCTGTTGCGGTCGACCACCACCACCGCATCCGGCAGCGCGGCCGCAGCAGCGCGATAGCTGCGCAGCATGTCCAGCAGGCGACGCTTGCGCGTGCGCATTTCCCACTGGTTGCGGTAGAGCAGGCGGTCCAGCTCGTTCCATACACCGGTGCCGTCACCCATGTCCCAGCGATGGCGCGCGGTGAGGCCGCGCAGCACCCGGCGCAGCCGCCAGTAATGCCACGCCAGTGCACCGATGGAGGCCAGTGCGATGCACATCCACACATGTCCGACTGCCAGGCCCAGCAAGCCGGCCGCGAGCAGCAGGGCGGCGAGGGTGGCCAGCGTTTTCAACCAGGCAGAACGGATGTGGCGGGGCATTGCGGTCTCGCAGAAAGTGCGGTCCTCGGACTCGATCCAAGGTTATAGCAGGAGTGGCCGGAACCGGGCATGCGCGCCCGGGACCGGCCCGACGAGACTCAGGTGGACGTCGAGAACCGGTAGCCGGCGCCGCGTACGGTCTGCACCATGTTCTCCGCGGCGAACGGCTCCAGCGTCTTGCGCAGGCGGCGGATGTGCACGTCGATGGTGCGCTCCTCCACATACACGCTGCCGCCCCACACGTGATCCAGCAACTGGGCGCGGGTGTACACGCGCTCAGGGTGGGTCATGAAGAAGTGCAGCAGGCGGTACTCGGTCGGACCGATCGGCACCGGCTGGTCGCCGGCGAAGACGCGGTGCGCGGCGCCATCGATGCGGATCGTACCGACCGCGACGCTGCCATCTTCGTCATCGTCGCGGGCGCGGCGCATGACCGCACGGATGCGGGCCAGCAGTTCGCGCGCCGAGAACGGCTTGACCACGTAGTCGTCCACTCCGGCTTCCAGGCCACCGACGCGGTCGTTCTCTTCCCCGCGCGCGGTCAGCATGATGATCGGCACTTCGCGGGTCAGGGCTTCTTTGCGCCAGCGCCGGGCCAGCTCCAGGCCGCTGGTGCCCGGGAGCATCCAGTCCAGCAGGATCAGGTCCGGGACGCGATCGGCGATGGCGGTCTGCGCCTCGCGCGCGTCGCCGGCATGGATCGGGTCGTAGTCGCCCTTGCGCAGGGCAAAGGCGACCATTTCGCGGATCGCGGGTTCGTCATCGACGATCAGGATGCGTTTCTGCACGTGCCCACCGTATTGCTCATCAGATCGGGATTGAGCTCAGTAGACTACGGTTTCATGACAGGTTTGTGACGAGGGGGCCGTTCCCGTCGTGGGCCGCCATCCCACCGTCATCCGGGCGCGCCTCAGCGGCGGTCCAGCTCCGGGTCGTCGATTCCCTGTCGGCGCATTTCCAGCACCGTGGGGGTGATGCTCTCGATCCGGGCATCGACCCGGGCACGGCCGACATAATCCAGGTTCGGCTGCCGCTTCAAGGCCTGCAGCTGGATCAGCGCCTGCTCCGGGCGGCCACTCAGGTACGCGGCTTCGGCATAGGCCTCGCTGGCCCGGGTGGTGTCGCCAGCCAGTTCGCTGGCGCGGGCGAAGCGTTGCTGGAAGACCGGATCATTGCCGCTTTGCGACAGCATCGGGCGCAGCATCGCCTGCGCGCGCTGGCCGGCCTCGCGCCCGCCTTGCTCATTGAGGATGGCCGCATAGGTCAACGCGACCGGGCGGCTGCCGGGGTGCTGGCGCATCAGGGTTTCGAACCGGGCGTTGGCCTGCACCGGCTGGCCGCTGCGGGACTCGGCCTCGCCCAGCGCCAGCGCCACCCAGACATTGTCCGGATGGTCGCGCAGCAGCTCGCCCAGATCCCGGGTGGCCTGCGCGGCCGCACTGTTGCGCAGCCGGCCCAGGGCCAGCCCGTAGCGTTGCGGCTCGGTCAGCCCGTTCTTCTGCGCGCGCTGCAGGCTTTCGTATTCCCGGATGACATCGCCGGGGGTGTCGGCGCTGAGCACGCGCAGGCGCTCGCGTGCCCACTCGAACTGGCCGGTGCTGCCGCGGCTGAGCGCGTTGACCGAAATCTGCATCGAGGCCGGCAGCAGCGGATTGCTCCGCCGCACCAGCGGCTCGGAGAGGGCTGGATCGGACGGGTTCACCCGCTCCTGGCGGACCCCGCCGGGCACCTCGGTGGTGAGCAGCACCGTGTCCTTCTTCATCTGCTCGGCGCGGGCCTTGGCCTCGCTGATGCGGGTGGTGGTGACCGGGTGGGTCTGCAGGAAATCCGGGACGCTGTAACCGCCCTGGTTGCCCCGCATCGAGGCCGACATGCGCTCGAAGAAGCCGGCCATCGCATCCACGTCGTAGCCGCTGCGGGCGAGCGTGCGGATGCCCAGGCGGTCGGCCTCGGATTCGTTGGAGCGGGTGTAATTGATCTGGCGCTGCTGCATCAGGCCCATGCCCGAGGTGATCGCGGCCATGGTGGCATCACCGGAAGAGTTGCCGCCGGCCTGCTGCGCGGCCACGATCGCGGCAAGCATGCCGAGCAGGATCGGGATCTGGTCGCGCTGGGCACGTTCGACACCGCGCAGCACGTGCTGCTGGGTGACGTGGGCGATTTCGTGGGACAGCACCGCGGCCACTTCGTCCTCGCGCTCGGCGGTCAGCACCAGGCCCGCGTTGACCCCGATATAGCCGCCGAGGGTGGCAAAGGCGTTGATCTGCCGGTCCTTGAGCATGAAGAAGGTGTAGGACTGACGCGGCTGGGCACTGTTGGAGCCCAACCTGGCGCCCATGGTCTGCAGCCAGTCATCGACCAGCGGATCATCGAGCAGATAGCCGTAGTTGCGCAGTTCGCGCAGCATCATCCCGCCGTACTCGGCCTGCCGGGCCGGGGTCAGCAGCTCGCCGGCCGAGGACCCGATGTCCGGCAGCTTGCTTTCCTGGGCCCCAGCCAGCGGCACGGCCAAGGCCAGGGTCAACGCAGCAGAGAGCAGCAAGGGGCGCAAACGGAGCTCCTGGGGGAAGACGGACGACAGCGTGACAGGGCCAGTGCAACCTGCAGTTAAATCACAGTGTTGCGGTGGTGACGTGGAAAATCCAGCGGACCGCTACCATATACAGACCAACGTTCCGCTGTGGAGTTTCCCGTGAGCCAAGATGCTGTTTCCACCCCCGGTGGCGCACCCGCCATCACCATCTACTCGACCGCGGTGTGCCCGTACTGCGTGGCCGCCAAGAACTTCCTGAAGAGCAAGGGCCGCGACTGGACCGAGGTCCGGATCGATCTGGACCCGGTCGAGCGCGAGAAGATGATGGCCAAGACCCGCCGCACCAGCGTGCCGCAGATCTTCGTGGGCGAGGTCCATGTGGGCGGCTACGACGACATGATGGCGCTGCACCGTGCCGGCAAGCTGGAGCCGCTGCTGGCCGGGCAGGACCCGGCATGAGCGCGGCCGACGACGGCAGCAAGGACCGCATTGCCGAATTCACCGAGTTCCGCCAGCGCATGAACCAGCGCATCCTGGGGGAACCCAACCAGGTCGTGCGCCGCTTCTTCGCGCTGGATACCCAGACCTACCAGGCCGGCGCGCTGGATGTGAAGACCAAGGAGCTGCTGGGCCTGGTCGCCTCGATGGTGCTGCGCTGCGATGACTGCATCAGCTACCACGTGGCCCAGTGCAAGGACGCCGGCGTGACCCGCGAGGAGTTCTTCGAGACCTTCTCGGTCGGCCTGGTGGTCGGCGGCTCGATCGTGATCCCGCACCTGCGCCGGGCGGTGGATTTCCTGGACCAGCTCGAAGGTGGCGCCGACGCGCCGGCCGTTCACGAGCATTGAGACCGGGGCCGACCCGGCCGCGCCGCGGTAGAGCCGACCGTTGGTCGGCTTCGTTGGCCCCCAGCGCTCTCGGTGCTGCAACGGTCTCCCGTTCATGTTCTGGACCACGTTTCCACCGACCAACGGTCGGTGGCTACCCATCGTTCAGCACCCCGTGATTGCCGGCGCGGGGTAGAGGAGGCATGCGCGGCAATTCTGCCTTGCCCGCCTAAGACCAATGGCCCATTTGGGGTCCATCGGGCGGGTAAGGCATAATTGCCGATGAAACTTCCCTTGCGCCCGCGCTTTGCGCACCTCACGGATGGCGCTCCCCCTCGGTTCGGAATACACATCAATGACGCAGAAAATCACGGTCATCCGCGGTGACGGCATCGGCCCGGAGATCATGGACGCTACCCTGTTCGTGCTCGGCAAGCTGGACACCGGCTTTGAATACGAAGACGCCGACGCGGGCCTGGCTGCGCTGGAAAAGCACGGCGATCTGATGCCGGCCTCCACGCTGGAGTCGATCGCACGCAACAAGATCGCGCTGAAGAGCCCGCTGACCACGCCGGTCGGTGGCGGCTTCACCTCGATCAACGTCAGCCTGCGTCGCCATTTCGACCTGTACGCGAACGTGCGTCCGGCGGTCTCGTTCCCGAACACCAAGTCGCGTTTCGGCGACGGCGTGGACCTGATCACCGTCCGTGAGAACACCGAAGGCGCGTACCTGGCCGAAGGCCAGGAAGTGTCGGCCGATGGCGAGACCGCCTTCTCCGGCACCCGCATCACCCGCAAGGGCTCCGAGCGCATCGTGCGCTACGCCTTCGAGCTGGCCCGCAGCACCGGCCGCAAGAAGGTCACCGCCGTGCACAAGGCCAACATCATCAAGTCGACCTCGGGCCTGTTCCTGGCCGTGGCGCGTGAAGTGGCAGCCAAGTACCCGGACATCGAGTTCCAGGAAATGATCGTCGACAACTGCTGCATGCAGCTGGTGATGCGTCCGGAACAGTTCGATGTGATCGTGACCACCAACCTGTTCGGCGACATCATCTCCGACCTGTGTGCCGGTCTGGTCGGCGGCCTGGGCCTGGCCCCGGGTGCCAACATCGGTGAGAACGCGGCGATCTTCGAAGCCGTGCACGGCACCGCGCCGGACATCGCCGGCCAGGGCAAGGCCAATCCGTGCGCGCTGCTGCTGGCCGCTGCGCAGATGCTGGACCACGTCGGCCAGGTCGAGAACGCCGAGCGCCTGCGCAAGGCCATCGTGGCCACGCTGGAAGCCAAGGATTCGCTGACCGGCGACCTGGGTGGCACCGGCAACACCATGGGCTTTGCCCAGGCCATCGCCAGCCGCCTGTAAGCGCGCGGGTCGGTTGTCCAGAAAGCGGGGCGCTGCGGCGTCCCGCTTTTTTGTTGCCTGTTCGATGGCGGGTTCGATGGCGATCCCGAGGGCACGGTCATCCATCAATCTGTGCGAAAAATGCACAGATGGTGTGCGGGTAGCTGGCTGTTGGTGCACGGATCCGGCGCGCACCATGCACGCCATCCCAACCACAGCAGGAGCCTCCCCATGAACTTTGCCTCCCTGATCGGCCTGGCCGGCATCCTCGGTGTCGCCACCGCGTCCGCCCCGCCCGCCGCCGAGCCGGCCCACCCGACGATCCGCCACATGGCGGGCGCGCAGGACACGAGCGAATTGCCGGCCGGCAAGACCGCGTTGCTGGTGATCGACGTCCAGAAGGAGTACTTCGCCGGCGGCCGTATGCCCATCCCTGATGGCGATGCCGCCCTGGCCCAGACCCGCCGTCTGGTGGACTTCGCCGATGCCCACGAGATCCCGGTCATTCACGTCCAGCACGTTCTGCCGGCCGGGGCGCCGCTGTTCGCCGAGGGCGGCCGCACGGTCCAGTTCCACCCGCAGATGCAGCCGCGCAAGGGCGAGCGGGTGATCGCCAAAGACAACGTCAGCGTGTTCGCCGGTGCCTCCGGCCCGGTGCTGGAGCAGGCACTCAAGGAGGCTGGAATCGACACGCTGATCATCGCCGGGCTGCAGACCCACGCCTGCGTCGCCGGTGCTGCACGCGATGCCGCGCCGAAGGGCCTGAACGTGATCGTGTCCTCCGATGCCACCGCCAGCCGTGACCTGGACCTGCGTGACGGCAGCCGGGTCGGGCATGCCAGCCTGCACGCCGCCGCGCTGGCCAGCATCGAAGACACTTACGGCACCGTGCTGGGGACCGATCAGATCCTGGCGCTGCCGGTCCGGTGAGCCGCACGGGCCTTGTTATGCTGCCGGCATCGCCACAGGTGCCGGCCGTTGCACGGGAGCGTGATGGACCAGTTTTCCGCCATGAAGGCGTTCCGCAGCATCGTCGATGCCGGCAGTTTCACCGCCGCCGCCGAGCGCATGGACACCACCCATTCGTCGATGTCGCGGCAACTGCGCCAGCTGGAAGCCCACCTGGGTTCACGCCTGCTGGATCGCAACAGCCGCCGGCTGACGCTGACCGAAGCCGGGCGGGCCTATTACCAGGACTGTGTGGACATCCTGGACCGCCTGGAGGTTGCCGAGCAACGCCTGCAGGCCGATCACGATGCACCCAGTGGGCTGTTGCGGGTCAGTGCACCGCTGGTGATCGGCACCCTGGAGCTCTCGCAATGGCTGCCTGCATTCCTGGCGCAATACCCCGGCATCGCGCTGGATCTGTCCTGCGATGATCGCCTGGTCGACCTGATCGGTGGCGGTTTCGACATGGCCCTGCGCATCGCCGGGCCGCTGGCCGACAGCACCTTGGTGGCGCGCGAACTGGCCGTTACCGACATGGTATTGGTGGCATCGCCACGCTACATCGCGCAATGGGGACTGCCACGCCATCCGTCGGATCTGGACCGGCATGCGCTGATCGGCTTCGCCGGCGCGCGCGCGCTGTCGGCATGGACGTTGACCTCCGCGCGCGGTACGCAGGTGGAGGTCATCCCGCAGGGGCGGCTGCGCGTGGATGCGATCCCCGCGCTGCATGCCGCCGTGTTGGCCGGGCAGGGCATTGCCGCGTTCACCCGCCTGACCGTTCAGGATGATCTGCTGCACGGGCGACTGGTGCGCGTGCTGCCGCAGCACCATGCCGGCCGCCGGCACTATTACGCGGTGTATCCGCATGCCCGCCAGCTGGCCCCGAAGGTGCGCGCGCTGGCCGGATTCATGGCCCGGCATTACGCAGCCCTCCAGCAACTGCCGCCGGTGATCCCCGAGACATGAAAAAGGCGCCTTGCGGCGCCTCTTTCATCGTGCAGTGAGCGTGTGGCTCAGCGCTGCTGGATCTTGGACAGCAGGCGCAGGAATTCCACGTACAGCCACACCAGCGTGACCATCAGGCCGAACGCGCCGTACCACTCCATGTACTTCGGTGCGCGTGCCTCGGCGCCGGTTTCGATGAAGTCGAAATCCAGCACCAGGTTCAACGCGGCCACCACCACCACGAACAGGCTGAAGGCGATGCCCATCCAGCCGCCTTCGTGGATCATCGGCACGTTGATGTTGAAGAAGCTGAGCACAAACGAGGCCAGGTACAGCAGCGCGATGCCGCCGGTTGCCGCCACCACGCCCAGCTTGAAGTTCTCGGTGACCTTGATCAGGCCGCTGCGGTAGACCGCCAGCATCACGAACATCGTGCCGAAGGTCAGCATCACCGCCTGCATCACGATGCCGGGGAACTTGGCATTGAACATCGCCGAGATCGCACCGAGGAACAGGCCTTCGACGAGTGCATACATCGGTGCGGTGACCGGCGACCATTCCTTCTTGAACACGGTCACCAGGGCCAGCACCAGGCCGCCGATCGCGCCAACCAGGGTGTACAGCATGGCGCTGGAGGTGGGCAGGCCATTCGCATCGACTGACTGGCTCCACGCGAAGGCGGCCGTCAGCACGGTGAGCAGCAACAGGACGCCGGTCTTGTTGACGGTGCCGTTGATGGTCATCGCCTGGTCGGGGCGGGCCACGACCGAGCCGCTGGCCAGGTCGAGGAAGGTCGACTCGGAAAGTGCGGGATTGCCGCTGCGCATTGCCAATCTCCTTGATGGGGTAGGGGTTCGGCCATCCGGCCGCTGACCCGAGCATAGCGGAAGCAGCCCTCGGTCACGACGACATGTGAATTGATGTGTGAAAACCGTTGACAGATGCCACACCGATTCCCACAATAGGCGGCTCTTTCGGGGGGAACCCCGGAGGGAAACAAACCGCCGGGGTATAGCGCAGTCTGGTAGCGCGCCTGCTTTGGGAGCAGGATGTCGGGGGTTCGAATCCCTCTACCCCGACCAAGCCCGCTGCTCAAATCGGGATTGGAATGCGACAATCCGGATCGAGCGCCCGTAGCTCAACTGGATAGAGCACCGGCCTTCTAAGCCGGCGGTTACAGGTTCGATTCCTGTCGGGCGCGCCATTCGGTGCAAGCGGTAGGAAGCAAAGTTTTCAGTGGTGGCTGTAGCTCAGTTGGTTAGAGTTCCGGATTGTGATTCCGGTGGTCGGGGGTTCGAGTCCCCTCAGCCACCCCACTGATTCAAACTGGTTCATCGAAAGTGAATCAGGGTTGCAAAAGGCAGCACACACGCTACAATGTGCGCCTGAGTTTTTCAGGGCTGTTAGCTCAGTTGGTAGAGCAGTTGACTCTTAATCAATAGGTCCAAGGTTCGAATCCTTGACAGCCCACCAAGACAGAAGCCATCGGGTCCGCCCGGTGGCTTTTTTCTTGTTCGCGACATGACGTTGAACAGCTGGCGCGTTGGCGGTCTACTGCCGGCATTGGCCGCCCGTTCAAACAAAACGCTTGCGTCGCGTGCAGGAAACCCTGCATAATTCGCCTCCCGATTTTCGGGCTGTTAGCTCAGTTGGTAGAGCAGTTGACTCTTAATCAATAGGTCCAAGGTTCGAATCCTTGACAGCCCACCAAGACAGAAGCCGCCTGGTCCGCCAGGCGGCTTTTTTCTTTTCCGGGGTGCGTATCTGAAAGCCTCCTGAAACCGGGGTCGAACGCGACACCCTGCGTTTCCAAGCTGCGCGACAGCGCACGGATCGCAACCGGCAATCAGGTTCCACTCGATGGACCGCGCCCAAGGCGCCCATCGAGGTACGCACATCATGACTCTCCGGATCCTTGCCGCCGTGGCGTTGACCGCCTGCGCGGCCGCGGCCACGGCCGCCACGGCGGCCGAAACGCCCGCCCACGCGTCGCTCGACCCGGTCCTGGCCGGTTATGCCACGACCGTATTCCGCAACAATCTTCCTCCCGGCGATGTCCAACCGGCCAAGCCACTTGCGCGTGTCTCCATGCAGGGCGCTCCCCAGGGCGAAGATCGGCTAGACATGGCGGAAGCGCCATTGCGTCCCGACGTGACGCTGCCTGCGCGATAGCCGCTGATCGGCGGGGTGGGGCACGCGCTTCACCCCATTAAGCGACATGACGACCTTCCGCTTTCCGGCCCCGCCTGCAACAATGTGCGCCTGAGCTTGCAGGCTCGCGAAAGTGGCGGAATTGGTAGACGCCCTGGATTTAGGTTCCAGTGCCGCAAGGCGTGGGGGTTCGAGTCCCCCCTTTCGCACCAGTGCAGGGCGTTTTCGCCGGCACCATGACCATGGGCACGTCCCGGATCGGGGAGACGGCCACATGCTGGGCCCCTGGCGGCCCCCGGTCGTTCTCGGCCCGCGCTGGCGGCGCTGGCGTTTATCGGCGAAACTACAGGGCTGCGGCGGGCATGCGCGTCCACGACCCCGCGTCCAAAACCCGTTTCATCCATCACATCGTGCCGGGGCCCATGCCGCCGGTGGCAGGAGTCAACATGCAAGCTTCGATCGAATCCACTGGCAATCTGGAACGCCGCCTGACCTTCTCGCTGCCGGAAGACCGTCTGCAGACGCACATCAGCGGCCGTCTGGGCGAAATCGCCCGCACCACGCGCATCAAGGGCTTCCGTCCGGGCAAGGTGCCGGCCAAGGTGATCGAGCAGCGTTTCGGCCAGCAGGTCCGCAGCGAAGCCGTCGACGGCCTGCTGCGTGAGACCTTCGATGCCGCCCTGCGCGAGCACGAGCTGCGCATCGCCGGCACCCCGCGCATCGACAAGGGCGAGGGCGAGCTGTCCTTCGTGGCCACCGTCGAGCTGGTGCCGGACTTCGGCGACGTGGACGTCAGCAAGCTGACCGTGGTCCGCCACACCGCCGAGATCAACGACGCCGACATCGACCAGATGATCACCAACCTGCGCGAACAGCGCCGCAGCTGGAGCCCGGTCACCCGTGGCGCCCAGGACGGCGATCTGGTCGCCCTGGAAACCTGGTCGCAGGCCGGCGATGAGCGCCTGCCGGCCGAAGGCACCGAGAAGGGCAGCGTGATCGTGGGCCAGGGCATGATGTTCGAGCAGATCGAACAGGGCCTGGTCGGTCTGACCGCCGGTGAAGAAAAGACCCTGGACGTCGAGTTCCCGGCCGATTGGCGCGTGCCCGCGCTGGCTGGCAAGCAGGTCAAGGTCACCGTCAAGGCGGTGGACGTGTCCGCGCCGGTGCTGCCGGAGGTGGATGCCGAGTTCATCAAGAGCTTCGGCGTGAAGGGTGGCGACGTGGAGCAGTTCCGCAAGGACATCCGCGCCAACCTGGAGCGTGAGCTCAAGGGTGCCCTGATGAACCGCCTGCGCCGCGAAGTCGGCGAGCAGCTGATCGCCGCCTATGCCTCGGTGGAAATGCCGCCGCGCCTGGTCGAGAACGAAGCCCGCGCCATGCTGGATCAGCAGCTCGAGCAGATCCGCCGCAGCGGCCGCAACCCGGGCGACGTCCCGGCCGATGCCCATGAAGGCTTCAAGGAAGCGGCCGCCAAGCGCGTGCTGGTCGGCCTGCTGGTCGGTGAAGTGGCCCGCAAGAACGACCTGCGACTGGACCCGAAGCGCCTGAATGAAACCATGCGCCTGATCGCGTCGACCTATGAAGAGCCGGAACAGGTCATTGAGATGTACCGCAACGACCCCCAGCTGATGAGTGGGCTGCAGAATCGTGTGATGGAAGAGCAGGTGATCGACTGGATCGCCGAGCGCGCCCAGCACACCGAAGAGAAGCTGTCGTTCCAGGACGCGATCCGCCAGTAAGCGGCCCGCGTTTTACGCCCCGCGCCCCGGCGCGGGGTCGTTCCCCCCAAAATAGGTGCCTCACTAATGGACAACCGAACCACAGCCCTGAACATGGTTCCGATGGTGGTCGAACAGACCAGCCGCGGCGAGCGCGCCTATGACATCTATTCGCGCTTGTTGAAAGAGCGTCTGATCTTCCTCGTGGGCCCGATCGACGATCACATGGCCAACGTGGTGGTGGCGCAGCTGCTGTTCCTGGAAGCGGACAACCCGGAAAAGGACATCAGCATCTACATCAACTCGCCCGGTGGCGTAGTCACCGCCGGCATGGCGATCTACGACACCATGCAGTACATCAAGCCGGACGTGAGCACCATCTGTGTCGGCCAGGCCGCCTCGATGGGCGCCCTGCTGCTGGCATCCGGCGCGGCCGGCAAGCGGTATGCGCTGCCGAACTCGCGGGTGATGATCCACCAGCCGCTGGGCGGTTTCCAGGGCCAGGCCACGGATATCGATATCCATGCCCGTGAAATCCTGACCCTGCGTTCGCGCCTGAACGAAGTGCTGGCCAAGCACACCGGCCAGTCGCTGGAGACCATCGCCCGGGATACCGAGCGCGACAACTTCAAGAGCGCGGCCGATGCAGTGGCCTACGGTCTGGTCGATCAGGTCCTGGAGCGTCGTCCGGAAGAGTCGATCCAGCCGGCGTAAGGTTGTGCCAGGCCGGGAAACCGGCTTGTTTCCACCGGGTCAGGCGGGACTGGCGTCCTCCTGACCCTGTGCTATTCTCGAATCGAACCCCCGTTCAGTCGGGTGGGGTAACTGGGTAAGCGAAGCATGAGCGAAGACCGCCAAGGTCGTTCCACGGACACCGGCAAGATCCTCTACTGCTCTTTCTGTGGAAAGAGCCAGCATGAGGTGCGCAAGCTGATTGCGGGTCCGAGCGTGTTCATCTGCGATGAATGCGTCGAGCTGTGCAACGACATCATCCGTGAGGAGCTGGAGGAGAAGGCGCAGTCGGCCCGCAGTTCGCTGCCCAAGCCGCGCGAGATCCTCGAGGTCCTGGACCAGTACGTGATCGGGCAGAACCGCGCCAAGCGGACCCTGGCCGTGGCCGTATACAACCACTACAAGCGCATCGAGAGCCGGCAGAAGAACGACGAAGTCGAACTGGCGAAGTCGAACATCCTGCTGGTCGGTCCGACCGGTTCGGGCAAGACGCTGCTGGCCGAAACCCTGGCCCGCCTGCTCAATGTGCCGTTCACCATGGCCGACGCCACCACGCTGACCGAAGCCGGTTACGTGGGCGAGGACGTGGAGAACATCATCCAGAAGCTGCTGCAGAAGTGCGACTACGACGTCGAGAAGGCACAGCAGGGCATCGTCTACATCGATGAAATCGACAAGATCTCGCGCAAGAGCGAGAACCCGTCGATCACCCGCGATGTGTCCGGCGAAGGCGTCCAGCAGGCCCTGCTGAAGCTGATCGAAGGCACCGTGGCCAGCGTGCCGCCGCAGGGCGGTCGCAAGCACCCGCAGCAGGAATTCCTGCAGGTGGACACCAAGAACATCCTGTTCATCTGTGGCGGCGCGTTTGCCGGCCTGGACAAGGTGATCCAGCAGCGTTCGAACGATTCGGGCGGCATCGGGTTCGGTGCCAAGGTGAAGAGTTCCGAGCGCAAGCAGGAAGTGGGCAAGATCCTGGCGGAAGTCGAGCCGGAAGATCTGATCAAGTTCGGCCTGATTCCGGAGTTCGTCGGCCGCCTGCCGGTCGTGGCAACCCTGGAAGAGCTGGACGAGGCTGCCCTGGTGCGCATCCTCACCGAGCCGAAGAACGCCATCACCAAGCAGTTCAAGAAGCTGTTCGAGATGGAACACGTCGAGCTGGAGTTCCGGCCCGACGCCCTGGCCGCGATCGCCCGCAAGGCGCTCAAGCGCAAGACCGGTGCCCGTGGCCTGCGTACCATCGTCGAATCGGTCCTGCTGGACACCATGTATGACCTGCCCTCGGCAGAGAACGTCAGCAAGGTGGTGGTGGACGAATCGGTGATCGAACACAAGTCCGAACCGTACCTGATCTACCAGACGCCACCGGCGCCTGAACAGAAGGCGGCTGGTGCTGAATAATCAGTTCAAGTAATTGAATTGAAAGAATTTTTTCAGAACAGCTTGCATCTAGAAGCCGATGGCCCCATAACGAGGCCATCGGCTTTTTTTGTATCCGGGCGAGGCGCCCGGAGGCCATCCCCACTGTTCCACTGGAGCCCACATGGCCCGTTCCCCAACTGAGACTCTCGACCTGCCGGTACTGCCGCTGCGTGACGTGGTGGTGTTCCCGCACATGGTCATTCCGCTGTTCGTCGGCCGTGACAAGTCCATGCATGCGCTGGAGCAGGCGATGGAAGCGGACAAGCGCATCCTGCTGCTCGCGCAGAAGTCCGCCGAGACGGATGATCCGTCCGCCGCCGATCTGTACCAGGTCGGCACGCTCGCCCAGGTCCTGCAGCTGCTGAAGCTGCCCGATGGCACCATCAAGGTGCTGGTCGAAGGCCTGTCGCGGGTCAACGTCACCGACGTGACCGAGCGCGATGGCTCGCTGCACGGCGTGGGCATGGAAATCGAATCGGACGAATCGCGCGAGCCGCGCGAGATCGAGGCGATCGCCCGCTCGCTGATGTCGCTGTTCGAGCAGTACGTCAAGACCAACCGCAAGCTGCCGCCGGAGCTGCTGCAGACCCTGGCCGGCATCGATGAGCCCGCGCGCCTGGCCGACACCATCGCCGCGCATATCAGCGTGCGCCTGGCCGACAAGCAGCGCCTGCTGGAAACGCTGCAGATCGGCGACCGCCTGGAAATGCTGGTCGGCCTGGTCGATGGCGAGATCGACGTACAGCAGATGGAAAAGCGCATCCGCGGCCGCGTGAAGTCGCAGATGGAAAAGAGCCAGCGCGAGTACTACCTCAACGAGCAGATGAAGGCCATCCAGAAAGAACTGGGTGACCTGGATGACGCGCCCGGCGAGATGGACGAGCTGGCCCGCAAGATCGCCGAGGCGGGCATGCCCAAGCCGGTGGAGACCAAGGCCAAGGCCGAGCTCAACAAGCTCAAGCAGATGTCGCCGATGTCGGCCGAAGCCGCCGTGGTGCGCAACTACCTGGATTGGCTGCTGGGCGTGCCGTGGAAGAAGCGCAGCAAGGTCCGCAAGGACCTCAAGGCCGCGCAGGACACGCTGGATGCCGATCACTTCGGCCTGGACAAGGTCAAGGACCGCATCCTGGAATACCTGGCCGTGCAGTCGCGCGTGAAGCAGATGAAGGGCCCGATCCTGTGCCTGGTCGGCCCGCCCGGTGTGGGCAAGACCTCGCTGGGCCAGTCCATCGCCAAGGCGACCAACCGCAAGTTCGTGCGCATGAGCCTGGGCGGCGTGCGCGACGAGGCCGAGATCCGTGGCCATCGCCGCACCTACGTCGGCTCCATGCCGGGCCGCATCGTGCAGAACCTCAACAAGGTGGGCAGCAAGAACCCGCTGTTCGTGCTCGATGAGATCGACAAGATGTCGATGGACTTCCGTGGCGATCCGTCCTCGGCGCTGCTGGAAGTGCTCGATCCGGAGCAGAACAACGCGTTCAACGATCACTACCTGGAAGTGGATCTGGACCTGTCCGAAGTGATGTTCGTGGCGACCTCCAACTCGCTCAACATCCCCGGCCCGCTGCTGGACCGCATGGAAGTGATCCGCATCCCCGGCTACACCGAGGATGAGAAGCTCAACATCGCCATGCGCTACCTGGTGCCCAAGCAGATCAAGGCCAACGGCCTGAAGCCGGAAGAGCTGGAGATCGAGGCCGACGCGATCCAGGACATCGTGCGCTATTACACGCGCGAATCCGGCGTGCGCAACCTCGAGCGCGAAGTCGCCAAGATCTGCCGCAAGGTGGTCAAGGAGATCGCGCTCGCCGGTCCGGTGGCACCGGCAAAGCCTGCCAAGCCGGCCAAGGCCGGCAAGAAGACCAGCGCGAAGAAGAAGGCGCTGGTGGTGGTCAACGGCAAGAACCTGGACAAGTACCTGGGCGTGCGTCGCGTCGATTTCGGCCGTGCCGAAGAGCAGAACGAAGTGGGCCTGGTCACCGGCCTGGCCTGGACCGAAGTGGGCGGCGATCTGCTGCAGATCGAATCCACCCTGGTGCCGGGCAAGGGCCAGCTGATCCTGACCGGCCAGCTGGGCAACGTGATGAAGGAATCGGCCTCGGCGGCGCTGTCGGTGGTGCGTTCGCGCGCCGAGCGGCTGGGCATCGACAACGAGTTCCTGCAGAAGCACGACGTGCACGTCCATGTGCCCGATGGCGCCACCCCGAAGGATGGCCCCAGCGCGGGTATCGCCATGGTGACCTCGCTGGTGTCCACGCTGACCAAGGTGCCGATCCGGGCCGAAGTGGCGATGACCGGTGAGATCACCCTGCGAGGCCGCGTCACGGCCATCGGCGGCCTCAAGGAGAAGCTGCTGGCGGCGCTGCGTGGCGGCATCACCACGGTCATCATCCCCGAGGAGAACCGCAAGGATCTTGCCGATATCCCCGCCAATGTCACCCGCGATCTGAAGATCGTGCCGGTGAAGTGGATCGAGGAAGTGCTCGACCTGGCGCTGGAGACGCCGCTGACGGCACCGAAGCCCAAGAAAGATGGGCAACGTGTCACGGTACGCGGCAAGTCCAAGACAGCTTCCACGACCCGCGTCAAGCACTGACGCGTGCTGTGGAAATGCCCGAAACCCGCGTCGTTATTGGCTTTTCAGCTTGCGCGGGTAGGGGGGCACTGGTATAAAAGCACCACTCGCGAGTCAGCGTAATTCTGAATTCGGCGAACTGAGAACTTCACTGGCATTCGACGGCGTATCGTCGTCGGGTGTCTCAATGTTGAATCCGCGGAATCCCCGCCAAAGGAGCTGTAGAGAATGAACAAGACCGAATTGATCGACGCCGTTGCTGAAGCCGCCGACCTGACCAAGGCCGAGTCCAGCCGCGCCGTTGATGCCGTCATCGCTTCCGTCACCAAGGCCCTGAAGGGCGGTGACGCGGTGACGCTGGTGGGCTTCGGCACGTTCCAGGTCCGCGACCGCGCTGCCCGTACCGGCCGCAACCCGAAGACCGGCGACACCATCAAGATCGCTGCGTCGAAGAATCCGTCGTTCAAGGCTGGCAAAGCCCTGAAGGATGCCGTAAACTAAGCGGCTTGCTGGGGTGCTTAGCTCAGCGGTAGAGCGTCTCCTTTACACGGAGAGGGTCGGGGGTTCGAAACCCTCAGCACCCACCAGGCACTGCCAGTAAAAGTTTTGAAATGTGGAGCGGTAGTTCAGCTGGTTAGAATGCTGGCCTGTCACGCCGGAGGTCGCGGGTTCAAGTCCCGTCCGCTCCGCCAGTTTCAAGAAGGCCCCTGAGCAATCGGGGGCCTTGTTTTCTCCGCCGATGGTAGAGCTGACCGTTGGTCAGCTGGTAAAGCAGACCGTTGGTCGGCTGAAAAAGTTAAAGTGCGGAGCGGTAGTTCAGCTGGTTAGAATGCTGGCCTGTCACGCCGGAGGTCGCGGGTTCAAGTCCCGTCCGCTCCGCCAGTTTTTAAAAAAACCTCGAAAAAAGCAGTATTTCGGGGTGGGCAATCTGAATATCTTCGGATAGAATGAGCGCCTGCAAAGTTCAAGTGCGGAGCGGTAGTTCAGCTGGTTAGAATGCTGGCCTGTCACGCCGGAGGTCGCGGGTTCAAGTCCCGTCCGCTCCGCCAATCTTTGAAAAGCCCTTGGTGAAAACCAAGGGCTTTTTTTTTGTTTTCCATCCAGCAGATCGATCGACAGTGCGGCACACGCCGTTGGTCCGTCACGATCGGCAGGTGCGGCAGCGGGAGGATCCGCGCGCAGGGGCGGGCGCGGGCACTTTTGGAGCCTGCCGCGAAGCGGGTTACACTGCCGGGCTCGCCAATCAGGCCTTGATTTTTCCCATGCTGCAGAAACTTCGCGACAAGACCTCGGGCTGGATCGTTACCGTGATCCTGGGGCTGCTGATGATTCCGTTCCTGTTCGTGATCGACTCCAGCTACCTCGGTGGCGTCGGCTCGCAGAACGTGGCCAAAGTGGCCGCCCCGCCGACCTGGTGGAAGTCCGCCCCGTCGTGGTGGCCGGTTTCGTTCCTGTGGCAGCACCATGAGATCAGCTCCAATGATTTCCGCGTGCGCTTCGAGCAGGCGCGCCAGCAGGCACGCCAGGAACAGGGCGAGGATTTCGATCCGCGCCAGTTCGAAAGCACCGAAAGCAAGCTGGCCGTGCTCGATCAGATGATCGATGAGCAGGTCGTGCGCCTGGCCGGCGAACAGTCCGGCATCGTGATCGGTGATGGAGCGGTACGCGAGTACATTTCCTCGATCCCGGCCTTCCTCGGTGCCGATGGCAAGTTCAACCAGGACAACTACCGCATCGCGCTGGCCAGCGGCAATCCGCCGCGCACCCCGACGCAGTTCGAAGCGCTGGTGCGCGAGAGCATCCAGCAGTCGATCATTCCGTCGGCCCTGCAGCGTTCCGGGTTCACCACCCAGAGCGAAGCCGAGCGCCTGATGAAGCTGTTGGGTGAAACCCGTGATGTCGAACTGGCCGCGCTGCCGGAAACCCCGGCCGATACCGCCGAAGTGACCGACGCGCAGATCAAGCAGTGGTACGACAGCCACACCAAGGATTTCCGCCAGCCGGAGACGGTGTCGCTGGAGTACGTCGAGATCAACGGCGCGAACCTGCCGGCCCCGGCGGCAGCTGACGAGGCCACCCTGCGCAAGCGCTATGAAGATGAGAAGGCACGCTTCGCGACGCCGGAACAGCGTCTGGCCTCGCACATCCTGATCAGCGCCGACGGCAGCGATCCGGCCAAGCTCAAGGCCGCCGAAGAAAAGGCCACGCGCCTGGCCGCGGAAGCGAAGGCACCGGGCGCCGATTTCGCCGCACTGGCCAAGGCCAACTCCGAAGATCCGGGCTCCAAGGACACCGGCGGCGACCTGGGCTGGGTGGAACGCGGCGCGATGGTGAAGCCGTTCGAAGATGCCCTGTTCGCCATGAAGGCGGGCGAGGTCACCGGTCCGGTCAAGACCGATTTCGGTTTCCACGTGCTCAAGCTGCGTGAGACCAAGGGTGGCGAAGGCCGTTCGTTCGACGAGGTCCGTGACCAGCTGGCCGCCGAGCAGCTCAAGGCCGACACCGACCGCGTGTTCACCGAGCTGAGCGGCCGTCTGGTGGATCTGGTCTACAAGAACCCGACCTCGCTGGAAGGCCCGGCCAAGGACATGAGCCTGCCGGTGCAGACCATCGGTCCGTTCACCCGCACCACCGCCAGTGGCATCGCCGCCAACCCGGCCGTGCTGCGCGCGGCGTTCTCCGACATCCTGACCCAGGACGGCACGGTGAGCGACCCGATCGAGCTGGGCCCGAACCACAACGTGATGATCCGCGTGACCGAGCACAGCCCGGAGCAGGCGCTGCCGCTGGCCAAGGCCCGTGAGCAGGTGATCGCCGCGATCCATGCCGACCGCACCCGACAGGCCTCGGAGAAGGCCGTGGACGCCGTGCTGGCCAAGCTGAAGGCCGGGCAGACCCTGCAGGCGCTGGCGACCAGCGACAAGCTGCAGATCAGCCCGCTGCCGGGCCTGCCGCGTACCCAGCCGGTGCCGACCCCGGAGATCAACCGCGCCGTGTTCAGCGCACCGCTGCCGGCCGAAGGCAAGCCGAGCTACGGCAAGGTTGCCGTGCAGGGCCGCTACGTGATCTACGCGGTGACCAAGGTCACCCCGGGCAACGTGGCCGAAGTGGATGCCGCCCAGCAGCAGCAGCTCAAGGAGCAGCTGAGCCAGATCGACGGCATGGCCGCCGCCAAGGCCTACGTCGACGCCATGCGCAAGCACTTCAAGGTGCAGACCGAAGAAGCCAACCTGTAACCGGGTCGGCTTCTGCTGGACAGCAAAAAGCCCGGCAATGCCGGGCTTTTTGTTGAACGACACTGCCCGGCAGAACCGGGCAGTGTCGTTACCCGCAATGGGATCCGCGCACTCAGTCTTCGACGCGCAGCACCGCACCGGGCTTCAGCACACTGCTCCCGCTGAGCCCATTGAGCGACAGCAGGGCCTTCAGCGGCATCCCGTACCGGCGGGCGATGGTCCAGGGCGACTCGCCGTCGCGCACGGTGTGCCGGCGGCTGCGCGGACGATCCGCGCTGGCTACCGTGCGGGTGGCTGCCGGCGCAGGCGTCGTGCGCGCCGCCGGGGTGTCCACCGGTGCGCTGGGGGCCATCGCAATGGCGGCCACGCTGGCGCTGGCGTCCACCGGTGCATGCGCAGTCGGAGCCAGCACCGTCACCTGGCCGGACGGGCGGCCTTTGCCGCTGGCCAGGGCCGGGTTGAGGCGGGCGATCCGCGCCGGATCCAGATCGCGCTGCTGGGCCCACTGCTGGACGCTGGTGCCGGCCGGCAGGGTGTGGCCCTTCAGCACGGGCACGGTGCGATCCAGTGAGGCCATCACCGCCGGCTCGGTTTCCGCGTCTTCCAGCACGCAGGCCAGCGCATGCAGCTTCTCGACATAGGCATAGGTGACCGGCGACAGCCCCGGCAACTCGGCCGGCCGCGCGTTCTGCGCGTTCATGCCGGCCTTGCGCAGCGACTGCAGCACCCGGTACTCACCGGCGTTGTAGGCCATCGTCGCCAAGCGCCAGTCGCCGCCGAACATGCCGTGCAGGGTCTTGAGGTAACGCACCGCGGCCTGGGTGGAATCCACGGCCGAGAGGCGACCGTCGTAGCCCGGGGTCATCTGCACGCGGTGGTTCTTGGCGGTGGTGGCGATGAACTGCCACAGGCCGGCCGGGCCGCCGCCGTTGCGGGCGTTGGGCCGGTAGCCACTTTCCACGAAGGGAATCAGCGCGAATTCGGTGGGCAGGTCGGACTTGCGCAGCTCTTCGACCACGTAGCCGAACAGCACCAGCGCATCGTCATCCTGGTTGGCCAACCGCGAGGGGGCATGCGCGAACTGCTTCTGCCAACGCGGGCTGGTCGCCTCGGCGTTGCAGGTGGGTTCGGCCAGACCATCGCGGAAGCTGGCGAAGATGTCCTGCCCGTTGCGCACCGAGGCCGGCGGCAGCGCCGCAGCGGTCAGGGGGAGGGAGGACAGGCCGGCCACGTTCTGGGACATGCCGGCGGTCAACGACTGGGCGCCCGCGCTGCCGGCCACGGCGATCGCCAGGCCAAGCGCGAGCGGCAACAATCGCCGACTCATGTTCGAAATCCGTCTTTCCAGTGTCGCAGCCCTGCGACAACATCGACTTCATCGGTTACGGGACGCCCAAGATGGGCGCTGACGGCCGCCTGGATGGCGGGGGTGTTCGTACGCAGGAACGGATTGCATTCCAGCTCGCTTGCCAGTGAAACCGGCAGCGTGGGCAGGTCATCGCGGCGCATGGCCAAGGCCTCCTCATGGCGCTGCGACAACGCAGCGTTGGTGGGGTCTACATGCCGCGCGAAGACGGCATTGGACAGGGTGTACTCGTGGGCGCAACAGACCATCAGTTGCGCTGGCAGGGACGCCAGCTTCCGCAGGGATGCCAGAAGCTGGGGAGGCGTACCTTCGAACATGCGCCCACAGCCCAGGCTGAACAACGCATCGCCACTGAAAAGGTGTTCAGCGGTGTGAAACGCGATATGGCTCCGGGTGTGCCCGGGCACGGATACTACGTGGAACCCCAGCCCCAATGCCTGAACGCATTCACCTTCAGCCACCCGGTGGGCAGGGACCGCGATGCGCGGTTCCGCCGGTGCGTAGACCTCCACCGCGGGAAACCGGGCCTGCAGCTCGGCCACGCCGCCGATGTGGTCGTTGTGGTGGTGGGTCAGCAGAATGCTGTGCGGGACCCATCCCTGCTGCGCTGCGGCGGCCAGGACGGGGGCGGCCTGGCCGGGGTCGATGACCACGGCGCGGCCGTCGTCGGCGACCAGTGCCCAGATGTAATTGTCCGCAAACGCGGGTAGGGCGGTCAGTCGCATAGAATTGGACCATGCCCCCCGCACTAAGCCCCCGTCAAGCGACAGTCGCATCCTGGTTTGATACTGAACCGGCACAAGCGTTGTGCCGGTTGGAATCGGAGCGGTTGCGCAGCCTGCTGGCCGAGCGCCCGGTGAACCCCTGGTTGTGGGTGGCGCCGACGCCTGGCTGGCTCGGGTGCGTGGATCTGCCCGGCCGCGGCCTGCGCCTGTACCGGGACGGCGTGGCTTACGCCGGGGATGTGCACTGCGGGCTGCCGTTGCCGCTGCCGGATGAGAGCGTCAATGCGATCGTCCTGCAGCATGTCACCGCGCGGGACGCCGAGGCGTTGATCGCCGACTGCGCCCGTGTACTGATGCCGGGCGGTCGCTTGTGGCTTTCCACCCTCAACCCGTTCAGCCCGTACCGCCGGCAGTGGCGCCATCACGGGCTGGTCGTGCGCAGCCCACAGCGGCTGCGCCACACCCTCGCGCAGGCTGGCCTGAGCTGCGAAGACCTGCAGTACCTCGGCCCGATGTGGCGCGACCGCTCGCCGGCGCGGCGCGATCTGGCCCCGCTGCGGGCCGCCTGTCTGTTCACCGCTGAAAAACGCACTCTGGCCTTGCCGGGACCGACGCCGGTGGCTGCGCCACGCTGGCACGGCACCGTGGCCACCTGATCTGGAATGGAATGAAGACGATAGAAATCCACACCGACGGTTCCTGCCTCGGCAATCCCGGCCCTGGCGGCTGGGCGGCATTGCTGCGCTACAACGCGCACGAGCGCGAACTGAGCGGTGGTGAAGCGCATACCACCAACAACCGCATGGAGCTGATGGCGGCCATCTCGGGGCTGGAAGCCCTCACCGAGCCGTGCAACATCGTGCTGTTCACCGATTCGCAGTACGTGCGCCAGGGCCTGACCGAGTGGATGCCCGGTTGGATCCGCAAGAACTGGAAGACCGCCGGCGGCTCGCCGGTCAAGAACCGGGAACTGTGGGAGCGCCTGCATGCGGCCACGCTGAAGCACACCATCGACTGGCGCTGGGTGAAGGGCCATTCCGGCGACCCGGACAACGAGCGCGTGGATCAGCTGGCGCGCGACGCCGCGATCCGGATCCGCGCCGCCGGCCCGGTACACTGAGCCCATGCGTCAGATCATCCTTGATACCGAAACCACCGGCCTGGAATGGCGGAAGGGCAATCGCATCGTCGAAATCGGCTGTGTGGAACTGCTCGAGCGCCGCCCCAGTGGCAACAACTACCACCAGTACCTCAAGCCGGACTGCGAGTTCGAACAGGGCGCGCAGGAAGTCACGGGCCTGACCCTGGAGTTCCTGGCCGACAAGCCGGACTTCGCCCAGGTCGTCGACGACTTCCTGGCCTATATCGACGGCGCCGAGCTGATCATCCACAACGCGGCGTTCGATCTGGGCTTCCTGGACAACGAGCTGTCGCTGCTGGGCGACCACTACGGCAAGATCACCGACCGCTGCACGGTGATCGATACGCTGAAGATGGCGCGCGAGCGATTCCCCGGCCAGCGCAACTCGCTGGATGCACTGTGCCGTCGCCTGGGCGTGGACAATGCCCACCGACAGCTGCACGGCGGCCTGCTCGATGCGCAGATCCTGGGCGATGTGTACATCGCGCTGACCTCGGGCCAGGAAGAAATCGGCTTCGGCTCGGCCGATGACCAGAAAACCGGCAGCGCCCACGCGCAGACCTTCGACACCTCGCGCCTGCTGCCACGCCCGCGCGTGGTCGCCACGGCCTCGGAGCGGGAAGCGCACGAAGCGCGCCTGGCCAAGCTGCGCAAGAAGGCCGGCCGCGCGATCTGGGATGGTGAGCCTGAAGCGGTGGAAGCGGTCAGCGCCTGACGGCCCGCCCCCGGTAGATCCCGACCGTTGGTCGGGATGCCTGCCTCAATGGCACCGCACCAGGATCACGGTGATGTTGTCCGAGCCGCCGCCATCCAGCGCGGCGGCGACCAGGGTATCCACGCATTCCTGCGCACTGGCATCGTCGAAGGCGAGGGTGCGGGCGATGCCCTTGTCCTCGACCTCTTCGGTCAGCCCGTCACTGCACAGCAGCAGCTGCATGCCCGGGCGCAGCTCGCCGGTGGTGGTCGCCACATTCAGGTGCGCCGGATCGGTCACCCCCAGCGCCTGGGTCACCACATTGCGATGCGGATGTGCACGCGCCTGCTCGGCGGTCAGATTGCCCTGCGCGACCAGTTCCTGGACCACGCTGTGATCCTGGCTCAACTGGGCCAGCTTGCCGTCGCGCCACAGGTACGCGCGGCTGTCGCCGACCCACGCCACCTCATACCGATTGCCCTGCACACGGGCCGCCACCACGGTGGTGCCCATCGGCAGGCTGTCGTTGCGGCGGCGCGAGGTGCGGATGATTTCCTCATCGGCGATCCGGATCGCATGCGCCAGCGTCGCCCCGCGGCGGATCTCGCGCACGATGGTCTCGCGCGCCAGCGCACTGGCCACCTCACCGCAGGCGTGCCCGCCCATGCCATCGGCGACCAGCCACAGCGCCAGTTCGCCATCCCCGTAATACGTATCCTCATTGAGGTCGCGGCGCAGGCCGGGGTGGGTCAGGTGTCCGAATTCGATCATGAAGGCGTGTGCCGGTGAGGATTGCGAGGGATAACGGCATGATCGCGGCCCGCCGGACATCCGGCAAGGCATCCATACAGAAGAAATTCACTTCGCCGGTGCGGAATGACTTGTCGTCAGCGCGTCCTGCCCGTATCATTCGCGTCCCGGTTCGCCGGGACCATCTGGAGAGGTGGCAGAGCGGTTGAATGTACCTGACTCGAAATCAGGCAGGCGTTTATAGCGCCTCGGGGGTTCGAATCCCCCCCTCTCCGCCAGATTGAACGAAGCGCCCGCCAGTCAATGACTTGCGGGCGTTTCTGTTTACGCGCTCTTGGGCACTCGCTTGGACACTCATGCGATTGCCAAATTACCTTGTCTTGTCATCTACCGGCGTCTATCACTTCCGCTGGAAGGTTCCTAAGCGCTTCCAAGGCCCGCTGGGCCTGAAGGTGGTCAAGCGCTCGCTCGGTACTCGCGATGCACGTGTGGCGCATCTGGCAAGCCCTTGTTCTCGCCTCCCGCTATGCTGTGGCCCTTCAAGGAGGGGATATGGCAAAGAGCGTGGACGAACTGCTACGCAGCGCGCAAAAGGGGCAGGCGGACTTTGAAGTCGTTGCCGGTCCTCACGGCTACACGGTCAAAACCGACGGTTCGGCGCAAGACAACGCGGCGGCCCTCGAAACCGTCCGGCTGCTGAACGAGCAAGGTGTCGCCTCTGTGGGTGGTGCGCCGCTGGCCGCATCGACTCGCATCGCCTTGGAGATGGCGGTCGAGAAATGGTCCAAGACCTTGACCAGCGGAGCGCGCAAAACGCCAGGTCAGAAGTTGGAGGCGGTGAACGCCTTTGTTGCGTGGAAGAACTCCACCCGTAAGCGATCACCTGCGCGGGTGGCGTTGGGTGACTTGTCCAAGACCGACTGCGCCGAATGGGTCATCAGCCTGAAGCAAACGCCCGCTGAGCGGACCGGTAAGCCACTGGCAGACAGTTACATCGAAACAAAGACACGTTGGCTGTCGCTGTTCTTTGACTGGGCCATGGCAGCAGGCTACTACCCCAAGGGCGACAACATCGCCCGAGGCCATATCAAAGTCAGCAAGAAAGCGAAGCGTCTACAATCCAAAAAGACCGGTTGGCAGCCTTTTGACGTGGCCCAACTCAAAATGATCTTCGCTTTCACGGCGCTCAAGGCTATGCGCCGACAGTCGTCTCGCTGGGTTGCCATGATCGCGTTGTACACAGGCGCACGCAGCAACGAAATCGCACAGTTGGAGTTGGCCGACTTCAAGGTGGTGGATGGGGTCAAGTGCATCCATATCACTACGGAAGGCGAGGATAAGAGTCTCAAAACAGAGGCCAGTGAAAGGACGATCCCAATCCACCCGGACTTGCTTGGGCTGGGGCTGTGGAGGCTGGTCGAACGGTTGCGAGATGGTGGGGAGAGCAAGTTGTTCCCCAATCTGACGTTCGCGGCCAAGAATGGCCCGGCCAATGGTCCGCAAAAGGCGTTCAGCCATCTGCTGAGCGACACGCTGAAAATTTCCGCTCGCGGGGAGGGGCGCATTGGACTGCACAGTTTCCGCAAGACCGTCATTCAGCGGATGCAAGATGGATTGGTGGGCAAGGAGTTCCGTGTCGCCTACGTGGGGCACGAGGGCGGGCGGGACCTTGATGACGATCACTCCGCCGTGTACGGCAAGAAGATTGCTCCAACGGTGCTGGCTGCGCAGTGTTTTCCTGCGTTGGGCTGGGCAGAGTTGGGAGTGGTGAACGTGGCGGCGCTGACCCCTCTATTTGCTCCTGCCTAAAGCGCGGATGCGTGCGGGGCTCTGTCCCCGCCTGTTTCTATAATTCCAACCCAGCCCGACAGCCCCCAAGATGGGGGCGTCGTCGGAAGGGGGTTGCCTCGCTTGGCGTCCCGCGCGGGACGAGTTCCGCCCTACGGCCTGGCCGCATCTGCACGCTGTACCTCGTTACTGAACTGCGCAGGCTTGCTTGCCTGCCGTAACAAGAGGGGGAGGGAAGCGTTCCCCTCCCCGCGCTCTCGCGCTCCCCACCGCCGACACTGCGGGCTGGCGCCGCCGTGTCACCTTCGCTTTGCTTCGGGCCTGCCGGCCTTATGCTCAACGTTGGTTTTGCGGGCGCACTGCGGACAATAGGTGCCCCAGGACAAACCGAAAAAAGGTTTGACGTGCTGAGATACTGTCCCGATGGACTTACATCGGCCTGACGCGTTTCCACGCCTTGGGGTGTTCATGCCACCAGTCACCCCACACGACTACTGTCGCCGTGCTCAACTCTTGGACCGCGCTCAGGCCCGTCTAGCGCGCGTTGCCATCGTCACCTTGAAGGGGCGAGAAATGGCGATACCTATGACCGTGTTCTCAGAATTCCAATTCTTAGACCCTGCGCTACTGCACGTGCTTTCGCACTCACGACAAGGCGGGACGTATGTTCGGTATCCGCAGGCCTTGCAGACGGTCGATATTGAGGCGGGTAAAGGGGTTTGACTTTTTGCAATGCTTCGCTAACTTAATGATCAGGAGCGAACGCTTGGGTATTGCAAATTGTGCTTTGCTTTACTCGCCCCAAGATTTACCGATCTTGGGGCCATGAACTCAAGGTAGGTGATCCCGAAATTTTGTCAAGAGGTCTTGCTTATCATGCAGAATTGCGGTGTTGGCTTTTTAAAAAAAAGAGGAGGGGCTAGCCCCTCCTCCTTTTACTTGCGCCGCGATGGATCAATTCCATCCATTATGATTCTGCTGGGCGGAATTGCAGGCTTCGCCGGGCTTTGCTGATTTGTCGTCTGCGGCGGGGGCGGCGGAGGCGGTGCTGGCTTATTTTCGCTCATCGAAACCTCACTAAGATTTGTCACTTGGACTTTGATAGGTTCGCGATCCGCAGTTGAGGGTCGCACCAAATAGGCTACACCAGATGCCGTGAACCCAACTAGAGCCCATGCTACAAATCTATTGGCCCGCCGGATCCAGCCCGCTTTGGTATCGTTACAGTTGCCATTGGTAGATGCGTCCTTGGCATAGCGCTCATCGATCTGCTGAAAGAAGTCAATCGACGCAAGGCGTTGTGCTGTTTCGTCGTCTCCGTCCGCGCCCTTGTGGTAATCAAATAGTTGCTTCTTTGTGCTCATCAGCCCATCTGCATCAGGGCTGTGAGCGTAACTGTAGCCCGTGTATGCGCGAACGATGAAGTAAACGGCGGTGAAGAGGAGCGCTGCGGTAACCGAGAGCGCGACAGCAGATATAAGAGCCCATGCATTGCATTCAAGGCTGCTCGCTTTCGCCATGGTGTAAGTGCCGCCTAGCAGAAGCGTGACGACGCCCACTAGGAACGACAGGCTTGAGTTGAGGGCGTCCCTGCGCTGGAGTTCCCAAAAGTAGTGCTCTTTAAAGGTCGTATCTCTATCCATGCGTGATCACCTAACTGCAATTCGGCCATCCTGGTACTCATTTGTCATGGTGGCTTCTATCTGCGGCGAATTGAACCCATCAGTGATGCAAAAATGGAAGGGACCATAAAAAGCAGCCCCGGCGCCGCAAAGAGCAGGGCAAAGAACCAGTTCCAGTCCCAAATGTTCTTAGCGCAGAGAAAGGCGCCCACAGTCATCGGTAGCGTGAATCTCGCGAAGAGCGCGGCTAGGGCCGCTGCAAACGCCCATCCCCATCCAAATGCATCCTCCAGGCCAAGCCATCCCGCCCACATCTGAAAAAGTCCAAATCCAAGAAAAACAATCGCTAAGCCGCAGCCTAGTGTTTCACCTGCTCGCTCTCCCACTTCAACTCCCCCTGTTCGATGACATTGTTCCTAGCCGATAGGCCGCAATGACTACGATGGTGACAATGTTCACTACGGCCCACACTTCACGACTGGCATGGACGGGCATGATTGGGTTGTAGATACCCGCGAGAGCCACCCAACACCAAGTCCAACCTTCTTGCTGACGCTTGTGGGCCGATACTGCTAGCCAAACACACGCCGTGCAGACGATCCAGCGCATTACCGGATAGTACCCGTATGGCATTGAAGGTATTAAGGCCAATACCAGGAGCGTGGTAATCAGCCAAAGTAGTTTGGTGCTCTGCACAACGCCCCCCCCCCGGTTCGCAGGCTGTAGCGAACTTAGCAGGTTCATCAATCGGCCGCCAGCAACACGTGGCTCTGGGGCTCACACTGCCCGGTTGATGCGTTACGGGCGCTCATTGGCGATCCGATGCGCGGTTGGCAGGCAGAGTGCGTCGGCTATCTCTTTCATCAGGTCGTCCGGCCACATGCACCCCGGGTGCATCAAGTAGCGGTTTACAAAGTGAGCGTGGTTGCGCTCGATGACCGCTCTGATCGCGTTTAACTGATCGCTGGCCAGTGATTCGACTAGGCTTGAGGATTCATTTTTCTCATCCATTGTTCGCACTCCGTTCCGCCTCTCTGCTGCTTAGGTGCGCAATTCCTCGCTCGCGAAGTTGTGCGAGCAATCCCGGGCGACCGGATGTGCGCTCGGAGATCATCAGGAGCGCGCCGACAATTTCCGCCTCGTTCCAACTATCAACTCCGCTTGCAATAACGAGGCCACCTAGTTTTATTTTTCGGTGCGCGTCCGCCTTGCGGTCGGCGGCCGCCTTTCGGCGACGCTCTGCTGCTTCTTGGCGTTGAATCTTTGAGCGCAGTTGCTTAGCTCGTGCTTCGAGAAATTCAAGTCTTTCGCGGGGTGTTGGCATAGTGGAATCTCCATATTTTTAGATTCCACTACTGATAACAGGATAAGGGGATTGCGCAAGTGCGAGTTTCTGATTGAATGAATATATGAGTGAGGTCGAGCGCAGCGAAGGCCGAAGCCAGTTCACGAGCGGTAGCGGAGCAAAGCAAGTGCGCGTCTTAGTGTTGCCTTCGGCAACACGACGCGCCCCCTTCGGGGGAGCAAAGCAAAGCAAAGCAACTGCCGAAGCCACAGCCGGAGCAAAGTAAAAAGCCATGTCCTACGCCAGACCCCACCTGCAAACCCACAACCGGAAAAATGGCCATAGTGCCGTGCGTGGTGCTGCGTATCGGTTGGGTGTGGACATGGTGGACGAACGCACAGGTGAACTTTGCCAGTTTGCCAGCAAGGGCCAGGACAACGTTGTAGCCCGTTGGCATCTTGCCAACGACAGTGCACCCCAATGGCAGCGGGACCCGGCGCTATTTTGGAACGCAGTCGAAGCGGGGGAAAAACGCAAGGATAGTCAGGTTGCTCGCGATTTCCGGATCCCTGTGCCGCTTGGCTTTGACCAAGCACACGCAGAAAAATTGGCGCTGGCCGTAGCCAGTCGCCTGCGTGCGGTGTTGAACGGCGTGCCAATGTCAGTTGGGCTTCATCACGACAACCGACGAGATGCCTTCGGATACGACAAAGACCCCGAGAACGTTGGCTTTCACGCACACATCTACATGCCACCCCGAGGCGTGGAAGTGGATGGCATGGCGGCCAAAAAGGAAGGCGTTTTTCTGGACTTGGGGAACAAGAAGAAGAGCGGGGCTATCGTTGAACGCTTCAACGAGATATGGGCCAGCGAAGCAACGACTCTTGCCCACGCTCAGGGCTTGGGGAAGACCTACGACCACCGCAGCAACGTCCGCCAAGGTGTTGACCGGAAGCCGCAGCCCCGTTTGGGCCAGCAGGTTGTGGCGATGGAGCGCCGTGGCCTGACGACCGAGCGCGGCGATATGTTCCAAGAACACGTGGCCGCCCACCCCATCCCCGACACCATGAGCCACACCGCCGCGCTGGCCGACATCGAACGGGAGAAAAGAACACTACTGACGAGGATTCCTCACCATGACCGACCCACAAACCACCGACCTACAACCCGTTCCCCAGCCCTCAACCGATCTGGCATTGATGCTGCGCGAGTCCGATCTGACCATGATGGCGACAAGCCTTTGCTTGCAGTGCGCGCACTCAACCGTTCTGCAGTTGGCCTACCCCCCGGAGGAGCCTCTACCGGGGCAGGAACCAAACGCCGAGCCTTTGCGACCCTCGGAGATGGTGGTTTACTGCGGAGCCATGAGTCGGGACATCACGGCGCCAGTGAAGCGCTGCACCTCGTTCATCGGGAAATCCTAGCAGTTTCCCGTGCGCCGGGACTCACCGGGAAAGCGGTGGCGCCGCCGACAGAGCCTTCTGTTGATACTGGTTTGGCGCAGGAACGCCAGCAACAGGAAGTCATTGTACTGAAACGCACCCATGCCGACGCAAAGGCTGCGTTGGCGGTGTGTCTTGCTAACGCCCAAAGTGCTACCACTGAGATGGCCGATGCCAGCGACCGTGCGATGAAATTGAAAATAAAAGTCGGGCAGTGGGGGGCTTCATGGAAGCGTCGGCAACGCCGTGTTGTTGACGCGCTGGAGCATGTCCAGGCATTTGAAAGGCGGTTTCCACTGCTATCCGCAATTCTGCGCGCAGTCGGTCTGCCCCTGCACGGCGAGGGGGTGTTAGCGTCCGCGACTGAGGAACGAAATGCGGCCATGAGCTCAACTCAGCGCTATCAGGCGTTGCACGACGAGGCAAAGCGCGAAGCGGCAAGAAGGGCGAAGTTGGTCAGTGCTGCACAAGCCAACATCGAGAGCGCCGGGCACGCTGTGGCGTTTATCGAAAAGCAAGCATTGGAAATGAAGGAACGTCATCGCTTCGAGTCGCTGACCCCAGAGCAGCGTGACTCAGAGAGGAGGGAGCGGGGTCTTCAGGAAGCCGCACTGGCTGCTGAGATGAACGTCAGGCGCGGGGATCAAACATCCAAAGCGGTTTTGGTGAGGGCAAAGCCCCCTTCAGTGCGCGCCCGCGCACCCCAAACTCCATTGGCGAGGGGACTTCAGCCGCCAACTTGGTAAGATGCGACTATCAGGGGGGCGTCAATGAGCATGATAAAAACCATCTGGAAGGATCAAGTTGGAAGCGGGTTGATAGTCGCAGCCATCATTGCCGCTGGTGCCTCGGCGTGGGCCACATTCAAGGGGTGGTGGCCAAGTATCGGTGCCGGCATAGTAGACGGCTGGAATTGGCTCGCATTGTCATCCACCCACCCCAACTGGCTCCTAATCCTTCTCTGGCTTTCAGCGCTGGCCGTACTTCTCGTGCTCGCCGCGCTCGTTGTTGTTCGTATTCGCGCTTCTGAGGAGCCTGTCGTCACTTGGAGAAGTTATCGGCGTGATCAATTCCACGGAGCCAAATGGCAATGGTGGTACAACGAGTACTCGGGTGCTGTAGAGAATCTGATCCCGTTGTGCCCCGCATGTCAATGTCAATTGGTGTGTGAAAGCCCGGATTACTTCAATAGCAGCATTGCGTTCGTCCTGCACTGAAAGCATTGCGACAGAAATGTCGCAGAGTTCAAGGAGGGCTATGAGGAGACGCTGCGCGGTATTAGGCTCCTCATACAGCGAAAAATTCGCACTGAAGAGTGGCGGGACGTGGCTGCTGAAGTACCGGCATCACGCTGAATAGTAGGTCCTATAGGTGGCCGGAGCGCTGGGCGCTACGTCATCTGGCAGTGCCCGAAGTTAGTCCTTCGACTCGAATTCGTCTTGACCTGAGACCCTGCTGAAAGACCTGCCGGGATTGTTTTTCGCCCAGTCACTGGCCTCCCGAAACGTCTTAAACGTTTTTTTTCTGGGCAGTTGAACTGCTGCGCGTGGATCGTTGCTCACGGAAGTGATCTCGATTAAATCCACCGATAATAGAGTCGAGATTGGCCCCTGCCCCGAAGGTGCGCTCAAAGTCGCCCATTACGCTCTCCGAATTCGTTTTAGTTGGACCTGCAACTAACGTAAATCCCATTCACAAGGCAGCGCGTTTGATATCCGCCGGGTGGAGTTATGGGGGTCACTTGAGGTGCAGTGTACTGCTGACTCTGCTGCAGCAACTGCTGGGTGCTGTTCTGCAGGGCTTGGTTGGAACGTTGCAGTTCTTGGCTGAACAGTTGTGCTTGTGCCTGCTGATACTGCATTTGCATGTGGTACATCTGCAACTGCTCCGCAGTCAATGCATCCCTGTAGCCAGTCTCATTGCCCTTTTTGTCGATGCACATGACTTGTGTGGGCGAGAGGGTGCGAACCTGCTTGCAGTTTGCGTCCCCTGCCATGTAGTAGTTGCCGTTGAAGAAGTTTGGTGCGGCGGTGGTTGCGCATCCGGCCAACAAAACGCATGCCAGTCCAGTGATTATCTTCATTGATCCCCCTGTGGGCGCGCCTACCTTGGCGCGATGCCATTGTATTGCTTGAAGGCTTGTCCGTCCTTGGCGGCGTAGGAGTGGGGGTGATATCGTGGACCCTTCCTTGGACACCTTATGTGGGTGCCTCGGGCGCTAAGTCTTGCGCTGCAAGGGTTTGGGGTGTCGTGTGGCTTAGACTCCCCCCCTCTCCGCCAGACACGCAAAAAAGGCCACCCAATGGGTGGCCTTTTTTGCGTGTCTGGCGGAGAGGGGGATGAAGCGAAGACGCGCCGGGGTTCGACGGATTCGCCAGGAGCGAATCCGGACAGACGAACGTCTGGCCCTGGAGCGCGCAAGCGCGGAAGGGCTGGGTGCATGGATGCACCCAGCAATCCCAATGAAGCGGCCACCCTGCATCCGAAGCCCTCAGCGGCATCACCGACATTCCCGGGCGCGTGGCGACGCGTTCATCCCCAACGGCGTCTCCAGCTATGGGAGGCGCGGCCCTGGAGCGCGCAAGCGCGGAAGGGCTGGGCCCATGGATGGGCCCAGCAATCCCGGCAATGAAGCGGCCACCC
>Ga0302347_1000566_pt1 | contig 56730 bp, 51 predicted proteins | sample PhyWR1_FD_202178 | JGI IMG/M metagenome (GOLD analysis project Ga0302347, IMG submission 202178) | Leaf surface microbial communities from wheat plants in UC Gill Tract Community Farm, Albany, California, United States - DLSL W.R1 (v2)... | ecosystem: Host-associated > Plants > Phyllosphere >... | reverse complement strand
TCAGCCAGTTGTACCCCAAGCATGCCAAAGTGCCGGACTCGCTCTACAAGCTTGCTGATGTAGAGCGCCGCCTGGGCCATACCGACAAGGTAAAAGGCATTCTGCAGCAGGTTGTAGCCCAGTATCCAGGCACTTCCGCTGCACAGTTGGCGCAACGCGACTTGCAGCGTATGTAAGCAATAACCGGCTTTAATCGAGAAACCCGCGCCTGTCGCGGGTTTTTTCGTTAGAATCCACGCCCTTTTATGAAATACGCTCTTCTGGATCCTGCGCGAGCAGATTTTTTGGAGTGCCTGACGGAGGCGGACAGCCTGTTTAGCTGTTACGCCCGTGGCGAATATGCAAGACACATTGAGAATTACCGAAGTTTTTTACTCGTTGCAGGGTGAAACGCGGACGGCTGGCCTGCCCACCGTTTTTGTGCGCCTGACTGGCTGCCCTTTGCGCTGCGGTTACTGTGACAGCGCTTATGCCTTCAGTGGCGGGACTGTGCGCCCTCTGGACGACATTCTTGAGCAGGTTGCCGGCTTTCGCCCGCGTTATGTGTGCGTGACAGGCGGCGAGCCGCTGGCCCAGCCCAATGCCATTCCTCTACTTAAGCAGCTCTGCGATGCGGGCTATGAAGTCTCGATCGAGACCAGTGGTGCGCTGGATATCTCGGCGGTAGATCCGCGCGTCAGTCGCGTGCTGGATTTGAAAACGCCGGGCTCCAAGGAGTCCCACCGCAACCTCTACGAAAACATCGCCCTGTTGACGCCCAACGACCAGGTCAAGTTTGTGATCTGCTCGCGGGAAGACTATGACTGGGCAGTGTCCAAGTTGATTGAATACGGGCTGGAGCGACGTGCAGGCGAAGTACTGTTTTCGCCGAGCCACCATGACCTGTCAGCCCGTGACCTGGCCGACTGGATCGTGGCGGATAACCTGCCAGTACGTTTGCAAATGCAGCTGCACAAATATCTGTGGAATGACGAGCCGGGGCGCTGAAATGACTGAACAAACTGTTGTCACTGAAAAACGGGCCGTGATCCTGCTGTCTGGCGGCCTCGACTCGGCAACCGTCGTGGCCATGGCTCGTGCCGAGGGCTACAGCTGCTACACCATGAGCTTTGACTACGGTCAGCGCCATCGTGCTGAACTGGACGCTGCTGCACGTGTTGCACGGGATCTGGGGGCTGTTGAGCATAAAGTTATCGGCCTGAACCTGGACGGCATGGGTGGCTCGGCATTGACCGACAGCTCCATAGACGTGCCCGAGGCCCCGAGTGAAGGCATTCCGGTTACTTATGTTCCGGCACGCAATACCGTGTTCCTGTCCTTGGCGCTGGGTTGGGCAGAAGTGCTGCAGGCGCGAGATATTTTTATCGGTGTCAATGCGGTGGACTACTCGGGTTACCCGGACTGCCGTCCAGAGTTTATCGAGGCCTTTGAAGTCATGGCCAACCTGGCGACCAAGGCCGGAGTAGAGGGGCAGGGCTTCAGTATCAAGGCGCCTCTGCAAAACCTGAGCAAGGCACAAATCGTACAGGCAGGTATAAAGCTGGGCGTGGACTATTCGCTGACAGTTTCCTGCTACCAGGCTGACAATCAAGGGCGTGCCTGTGGCAAATGCGACAGTTGCCGTTTGCGTGCAGAAGGCTTTGCAGCTGCCGGAATTAGCGACCCAACCCGTTATTTTTGAATTATTTCGGATTTATTTCTGAGCGGGTATTGAATTCTCGTTAGAAATCAGTATTATACGCCCCACAACGAAGCGGGTCGTTAGCTCAGTTGGTAGAGCAGTTGGCTTTTAACCAATTGGTCGTAGGTTCGAATCCCACACGACCCACCATATCGCTACACCAAAACAGCCGGTCTAGTCCTCAGGATTAACCGGCTTTTTTGTGCCTGGGATTTGGCGGGGCGAGGGCTGGAAGGTGGTTTGAGCTTTCACCAACGTACAGACATGCAGCCGTCTGAATCGAACACTAATTTCGACTTCAGGTGATGTCAATATGGAGCGGTCGAGTTCTTGGCTGTTTTTAGCGATTTAAGCAATGTCTGTCGGAAGGTGGATTTTGCTGTTGCAGGAACATTCTTTCTACTCTGAAAAGCGTTTCCGATGATCGCTACCTTGAGCTTACAAGCCTGCTCATATCTCTCCGGGATTAGTTGCCATCAGTCCGATTGGTACGATCCTGGTTCCGCATTTCCTAACCCCAATTGTGGATCTTCATGCCACCGACCTGACTGATCATCAAGGTGAGCAGCAGAGAGGGCTCCGTACCTTCATCCATGGCGGCTGGGGCAGTCCAGTTCCCGTGACCCCGTCGCCGGGCCGGATCAGGTTGATCTGGCTCAGTTGCGTACTACCGGGTGGCGCCACGGACAGAAAGCGCTCGCCACCTCGATATTCGATGCCGATTACGGTGAACGGAGGAGGTTGGGGCGCAGGTGGAGGTTTCTTGCGAATAATCGTTTTGGGTGGAGAAACAGCCGCCAGTGGCTCTGTTGTTTGTGGCTTGCTCAGTTCCTGCAGTCTGTTATCGATCATCTCGATACTGGCCTTGAGCACCATCACCTGCTCCTCGGCAGCTGTTACGCGCAGGGAAAGGTCATGGGTGGTTTCAGTCGCTTGCTTGGCATACGCCTGAACGGTATCGATGCGATTGGAAAGCGCCTGTTGGCCCGAGCGGAAGTCGTCGTTGGTAGCCAGGTGCTTGCCGTCAACGGCGTCCAGCCGCTCATCAACCTTGGCCAGTCGTGTGAGCAGCGCGTTCAGCGAGTCCTTGTCAGCGGTGGATGCCAAGTCATTGCTCACAAGGGAGAGCTGGTGATTCTCGTAGGCCAATACACTGGCCAGGGCGATCAGGCAGAGGCTGAAGATCAATGTGGTGCGGGTGGGACGTGGAAGTTTCATGGGCGGCCTCGCGTGTGAACGAGGGCATCCTGTCAATCCGGCTTGTGGAGCGCAGCAGGAACAGGAAATAGGTTTTTCGCACGCCGTTGTTTTAAAGGTCGTGGAGGTCATCAACCGAGCAATATCACCTTGGCTTATAGGCCAGCGGTCTTAATGCTGAGCAGGCGGTTGATCTTTTTTGATGGATCATAAATAATGTTTTGGAGCGCGAAACCAGTTGCCTCCAGCGGCTATAACTGGCGTAGGAACCCCGTCGATGGCTGGCACATCAGCGTAGGGTGAGACCTCCACACCCCTGCTTGAGGGTGTGTATATGAATATCAAGCACACTCCCTAAAGGGCAGTTCTCAGGACTGCCCTTTTTCTTTGTCCGTGATTAAAGGCTTATAGCGCTGGTGCTGCAGATCGCCATGTCGATGCTTGTTCAGTGACTTGGCGTCCGTTTGCATGAAATTCCAGAACAAAAGCCCGTCTCGCACAGCGACAATGACCAGCATCTGGCGCTTTGCTTCGTAGGCTCCTATAAAAGCCAAGCGGTACGAGCCATCATCGTATTCGACCTTCCAAACCTCAAAAGGCCCAGTAAGCGTGTCCATGGCCATTTTCACATAGCGTTCGCGAGCATCGGCACGCTTTTCTACTATGTGATAGAAGCTTTTTCGGTCGACGATTACTAACCCCATGGGTGTCTCAATGGTGAGGGACAAAATGGCCGGGTTAACAAAACCCAAATATTGAGCGACCAGATCTATGGCTGCTTCATGGCTATCGGCTGCCTCCACCTCATCTACCGCAGCTGACCGCAGCTCACGCTCAAGGGTTCTCAAATCAGGGAGCCCGTAATCAACCCACGTTGGCTGGCCTTTTATTTCTTTTATGGGGGGCATCTACCATGTCCAAAAAAGCATGCTCGGAAACGTCCAGGCGAGTTGCTGTCCACCAGTAGGGCAACCATGGAATTGGGGGCGTTAAATCTGTTCAATGATTCCATTGAACAACCCTTTCAATTGCTCGTTACCAGCATCCACCAGGTGGTTGTCGTCGTAGTACAGCGGCACACCGTCCCTTGAGCCCATGCATTGTCCGTTTGGGCAAAGGTATGGGGTTGGGTCAATAACCTTGGCATTGCACTGCTTTGCCGCGACTTCAATGGCGTGGTTGGCTACGCGAGTACGTCTCTCATAGTCCTGCAGTGAAACGGTGATGTCCGATGAGTACTGGAAAATGCGTTTATGCAGGTTCAAACCTTTGTAGATGTTGAACAGCATTTCCGGGATCGGTTTGACGATATACACCGGACGATTTTCTGCGATGGCACACACAACCTTGGTGTACTCAGCGGCGTATGTATCGGCAAATGACTGCCCCGTGAGGTGCTCCTTACCCGGGAAGTACACGCGGTAGCTGTTGCCTCTGCTCGTATCGGTGTACATGGCTGCTCTACTGAACAGAACGACGGGTACACCCTGGTGTGAGTTTTTCAATGCCAGAAACTTTTCGTTGTTGAATCCTTGGCATTTGCTCTCCAGATCTTTGTCATGCATTACAACAAGCTGCTCTTGATGGCCCTGATCAACTCGCGGTAGTCATCGAGGGAAAAATAGACAAACCCGAAGATCAGCAACGCTGCACACAGAGTCAGCAAAGCCGGAATGATTCGCCGTGCCCTGGAGGCGTAAAAGCCCAAGAGTGAGAAGTTTTGATTGTGCAGGCCATTGACGATGATTCCGGTCATCAGAAAACCGGAGATAACAAAGAAGATGTCGACTCCAGCAAAGCCCCCGCCGAACCCTCCGATTTTGAAGTGAAACAACACAACGGAAATGACCGCGAGCGCTCGCAGCGAATTTATATTCTTTCGGAACTGCATTTGTGTAATCCATGAAATAGGTCAGTAGTGCGAGAGCACCGCATTGCGCGGGGCACTATAGGGAATAACCTATTTCAAAGAGGTAGGCTCGTATGTATATGTAACAGTTAATACTTTAAGTAAAATCTGTAGTTTGGTTCTTGTGCTCCTCAGCGTTGCACCTTGGGGCTGACGTTTGGTGGCGCTCCCTCGTTACTACAGACGGCCATTGCCGATACCGCCGGTGACGGGGCCGATGTAGCGCAGTCGATGCTGGTCGCCATCTTCAATCGGGCAGTGGCCGGAGGTGGCATTGCTGGTGACTTGTTGCTGGAACAGGCGGGGCCGAGCTCTTTTTCCCCAACACGGCTGATACTGGCGCTGCTCGGTCTGTCCGTGGTTTGGTTCGCCAGGGCCAATGGGCCGCCAGGTGCATGTTGAAGCTAATAAAAATAGCTTGAGAGTCTGCTTTCGGCACAAAGTGTGTAAAGACACCTCCGCGAACCCAGGCGATGATTGCTGAGGGTTTCACCGCAGTAATTCAATGCTGCGCTTATAGCAATATCTGTCCGGCCAGCACAGCTGCATATGGACGCTATGATTCGAGATGCTTTTCCAAAAATATACTATTGGGATCATATTCATACCCGCCGAATGGCCCTCGACGCTGATATCCGTTGCGCTCATAAAATGAAATTGCTTCCAGTTGTCGATAGCCGGTTTCAAGCATTAAATGAAAGCAGCCCTCCTTTCGAGCTTCGTTTTCTAGGGTTGTAAGAAGCCGACTGGCCAGCCCTTGTCCCCGGAATGTTGGTTTTGTAAACATCCGCTTCAGCTCGCCGTGCGTCGGGTGCACCACCAAGGCTCCACATGCCACGGCCTCTCCGTTACTGGAACGCCCAACAGCGAACAGCACATTTTTCGAAGAAAGAGCTTCGATGTTTATGCCGTGATGACTTTCTGCGGGGTAAAGCGGGGCTTGGTAAGCATCAAGCTCCTCAATGAGGGCAATCACTTCCGGTTGATCAGGGGATTCAAGCGAAATAAAGGGGGAAGTCTTCAAAAGATCTACGCTCAAATGACTGGTTCGGATTTATATATCAGTCTGAATATAAGGTGTAAAAATATACGTCAACACTCAATTTAACGTGTGCGTCTATCCACGTCATCTACCCAACTCCCAAAGCTGTGACATGGTGTGCACTTTGATTTAAGTGGGCAGCAGTTTTAGCCTTTTAAGCGGGTATTTAATGCAGCCAAAATGACGTTCGTATTCCAGATCTTTCAAAGCCCAGGTCATTCAAGAGTGGGGCCAACCCGTAGCTTCGATTGCCAGCATCGTCCTCAGTCATAGCCTCAATCCAAACCAGCTGCAAAATCCCCAACTTCACAGGGGCAGTTCAGCCCTTGCGTCGTAGTGAATATCGACTGGTAGTACCTTCGCCCGGCTTCAAGATGAGGCCCGAACGTAAAACCTTGTTCCAGCATTGTGTTCATGTCGGCCTCGGTAATGCGCATGATGTAGCTGTGCCCGGTCGTGATCAGCGCACAGTCCGCACCTTGTGTTTCGCCCATATTGAACCATTTGCCCGCATCACCATGCCCGCTTGCGAAGGTATGGCCGTTGTAATGAACCTGCCATCCACCATCGAGCAGGATCCAGGTGTCCGGTGCCGATGCTCCACCCTGGTCCTTCTTGGCGATGACCGCTCCGGCTTCGGTTTCCCATTCGTTTGAGTGGTCGATGACCCACCGCAGTTGTTCGGTCGTCAACGACGTGAAAAACGGCGTGTGGCGTAGCAAATGCAGATACGTGATTGAAGGTTTCATGGTCATTTCCTGCATGGCATCGGGCGTACGATGATCGCCGCACGCTGCAAACCCCATAGTGGTCAAAACGGTCAGGCCCGCATTTCGAAAGCGCCTGCGCAGGGTCGCCGTACCGTGGCTCAAGTTGATGTTCATCATTGTCATGCCCTATGTGATTGGCGGTCTTGTGGGAGGTCGCCGGGGGGCTTTGGCCTTTGCGTAAAACCTGGAGTGTGTGTATTCCACTTAGTCGCCGTAGTACCCCTCGGGCCGCGAGGGCAGACTCAGCGAGCAGCGACCTTGAGCAGGTCTTCCAGGCCTATGCGGCGAAGCATTTCAGCGCGTACCCGGTCGGCCATGGCATTGACGACCTGGGCACCGTCCTGGGATGGATCGATATGACACCGAAATGGACGGGTACCCAATGGCATTCCGACGATTTCGACGATGGCTTTGGCCACTTCACCGACATCCGCGTCAGCCGGTTCCAGGGCTGCCAGACCTTTGAGTGCCTGATCCGGCACACCGGAGTAAGGGCCTTCGTTGTATTCGGCGGCTCGAACCTGATCTGCAGGGGAACCGGAATGGGTGAAGTGGTTGGTGCCCTTGGTGAACGCACCCGGCACGATGATTGACGTCTCCACCCCCCAACGCGTCAGTTCGCTGGCGTAGGACACTGCCAGCGAGTCCATGGCCGCCTTGGCCGCAAAGTACGGAGCCAAATACGGCGGGGTGCCACCGCGGGCACTGCTGGAGGAAACCCACAGCACCAGCCCCCGTCCCTGTTTGCGCAGTTGCGGCAAGGCCGCTCGGTTAACGCGTTGAGTGCTCAATACGTTGATGTCGTAGAGCTGGGCGAACTGCTCGGGCGTAAAGGCTTCGGCGGGGCCAAAGGACATGTGCCCGGCATTGTGGATGATCACGTCCAGTTGGCCGCAATCGCCGATGATTTTCGCGACGCCCGCCTGGACCGACTCGGTTGAGGCGACGTCCAGTTCAACGCTGCGCAAGTCAACCCGGTGTTCGTCCGCGTAGCGCTGTGCTTCGAGTACTTGCGCTGCGTTGCGGCCCAGGGTTTCACGCATGCTGGCGTAGACGGTATGGCCAGCGTCGGCCAGGGCGCGTGCGGTGAGCGCGCCAAACCCGCTGGAGGCACCGGTAATCAGAATGACGGATTTCAAGATAAAGACCTCTCCAAAATCAGCAGATAAAACCTGCCGTCACTGCGCTGAGCAATGTGAACATCCGCTGCGATTGCTCGCAGCATGTTCACCTGCCCTGAGTCTCAAGCAGGACGGTTCAGACGAGGCCGCCGTTGACGCGCAGGATTTGTCCGTTCACCCAGGCCGAATCAGGGCCGACGAGGAAGGACACCACGCGAGAGATATCTTCTGGCTGAGCCAGGCGCTCCAGCGGAGGCATTTTGGCGAAGGTCTGGATTTGCTCTTCGCTCTTGCCATGCAAGAACAGATCGGTGGCGACCGGGCCAGGTGCCACGGCGTTGACGGTGATGTTGCGACCGCGCATTTCCTTGGCGAACACTTGGGTCAGGGATTCCACCGCTGCTTTGCTGGCGATGTACACGGCGTAACCCGTCAGGTTCATGCCGACGGTACTGCTGGAAAAGTTGATGATCCGGCCGCCATTGTTCAGGCGGGTAGCGGCTTCACGCAGCGTGTTGAAGGTGCCGCGGGCGTGGATATTGAAATTCTGATCGAACAGCTCGTCGCTGTGTTGCGCCAGCGGCATGACTTTGAGGATGCCCGCGTTGTTGACCAGCACGTCGACTTTACCCAGTTGCGCTTCGGTTTCATCAAACAGGCGGCGTACATCTTCGGCACTGGCAACATCTGCCTTTATCGCGATGGCCTGGTGTCCGGCCTGACGCAATTGGGCAACCAGAGCCGTGGCTTCGTTGGCGCTGTTGGCATAATTGATTGCGACTGCGAAACCTTCGGTGGCCAGTTGTTTGGCAATAACAGCGCCGATGCCGCGGGAGGCGCCAGTGATAATGGCAACTTTCAAATTGTGAGTCGTCATGGCTGTCATTCCTTGTGTCAGTGGGGGGTGTTTGCTGGGGACGAGGCTAATTTCACATGTTTACTCTTGGTGTTAAATGCATGAAAGTTGGCTTAACTGTTCAATAAATACCAACAATCAAAAAGAGGGCGTTCAGCGTGGATCAAGTCAAGGCGATGAAAGCCTTTGTGCGGATTTATGAGCGCAGCAGCTTCACGAAAGCTGCCGATGACTTGAACCTGCCGCGGGCGACGCTGACCCATACCCTGAATCAATTCGAGGCCTGGCTTGGTACGCGTCTGCTGGAACGCAGTACGCGAAAAGTGCGCCCTACGCTTGATGGCGAGGCGTACTACCAGCGTTGCGTGCAGTTATTGGCGGAACTGGAGGAGGCCGAGCTGGCATTTCGCGGCGTGGCCCCCAAAGGCCAGTTGCGCGTAGATTTGCATGGCACTTTGGCCAAACACTTCGTTATCCCGGCGTTGCCGCAGTTTATGGCCCGGTATCCGGAGATAGAGTTGTCCATCAGCGAGGCCGATCGCTTTGTCGACCTGATTACCGAAGGTGTGGACTGTGTCCTGCGTGCCGGAACCCTTGGTGATTCGGCATTGATTGGCAAGCGTGTGGCCAACCTTGAACAGATCACCTGTGCAAGTCCGGGGTATCTGCGCCAATACGGTGTACCGAAAAGCCTCGACGACCTGGGCCATCACCGCGCCGTGAATTACGTCTCGCGCACCACCGCCAGGCAGTTTCCGTTTGAGTTCATGGTCGATGGCCAAGTCAAGGAAGTGGTCATTGAGGGGGCGTTGTCGGTGTTTGGTGCAGAAGTTTATGCGGCGTCGGCAATTGCCGGGCTCGGCATCATCCAGTGCCCGCATTACCGGATGAAAACGCAGATATCCCAAGGCCTGGTGCAGAAAATTCTCGCCGAAACGCCACCGCCACCGATGCCGGTTTCTGTGCTTTACCCGCAGAACCGGCACATGTCGCCACGGGTTCGGGTATTTGTCGACTGGTTGAGCGAAATATTCGCCGATGCATCGTGAGGGCATCGTGAGGGCATCGCGACGGCGCGTCTGAGTGCTTATTTCAGGATGAGCGGCCAACGTTCGTTCAGAAGGGCGGGTAATCCCCCCATTTTTAGCATTCACCAAGCATAGAGGTCAGGCGGGGCAGTCCCTTTTTTACCCGGCAGATGATTGGGTGACTGATTTTAATCATGGTGTCCGTGAGTGGTTTATCGGTATGCGATCGGCAGTAAATATTCAAAGAGCGGCGGATTTTTAATCTGTTCACCCCGTTGGCCGTTGATATCAACCACGGATCGGCACTCATCGATAAGGCCAACGCATTGCTCTTGGGTGCTCTGATAATTTGGCTTTGCACATGGGGGCAAGCGGATCCCCTCAACTACCAGATCTACCTGCTTCGAAAAATCTAGTTCCCTGGCGAGAGGTTTCGTCGTTGGTATAGGAAACGTCCTAAATCATTTCCCTCTGAGAAACTTAAAACTTACGCCATCCACGGGCGCTCCTAGGCATTTGCCTACGAGTTGCCCCTGTCAAAAGGCTTTGGCTCACACAGCAAGGTTTGCGAACCACGGATGGAGCAAACATGTCGGCATGTCACCTCGCTGTAAGGTTTTACTTTTCGTCTCTGCTGGTTGGTTTGGCCGGGGTGAGTTCCGCTGTGGCTGAATCGGGCCCGACGCCGGGTGATCAGGATCTGATTCGCGATCGTCAAGAACGTCTGCTCGAAGAGCAACGGCGCCGGCTTGAGGAGCTTCAGGAGCTTCCCGGCAAACAGATTTCTCCTACGGCTCCAGCTCAGCCAGCCGACAGTCGCTGTTTCCCCATAGAAGAAATCGAGCTCAAGGGCGCCGACAGCCTGTCCGCCAGTGAGCGCGAATCGGTGTTCCAGTCCTATATCGGCCAGTGTCTGGGCGTGTCCCAGCTCAATGAACTACTCAAGGTCATCACCAACCGATATATCGACAGGGGTTTGGTGACCAGTCGTGCTTACTTGCCGCAGCAGGACCTTTCCCAAGGGCATCTGCAAGTCCTGGTGGTTGAAGGCAAGCTTGAAAGTTTCAAGGGCGACGACAACAGCAAGCTATCCAGCCGCGAATTGGCCATGAGCTTTCCCGGTCAGCCTGGTAATCAGCTGGATTTGCGGGAAATCGAGCAGGCGATTGATCAGCTCAACCGCTTGCCATCCAACCAGGCACAAATGGAACTGGCACCGGGCAGTGAGGTGGGGGGGAGTGCGGTAGTGGTCAAAAACGCGCCGCAAAAGCCCTGGCGTGTCGGCTTGTCGCGTACTAACGACGGTCAGAAAAGTACCGGTGAACAGCAGTGGGGTACGGGGTTTGAGTGGGACAGCCCGCTGGGTCTGGCCGATCAATTGGTGCTGCGTGGGGGCCACGATGCAATCAGTGACCACCGGAAAACTTCGAAAAATGCGAGCTTCTACTACAACCTGCCGTGGGGCTGGTGGAACTTCGCTTATACCTACAGCCAAAGCGATTATCGCTCGGTCGGCCAGGCCAATACGTTTGATTTCAAACAAACCGGGGACAGTGCAAACCATCAACTGCGTGCCGAGCGGGTGGTCCATCGCGACGCGATGAGTAAAACCTCCCTCAACACCGGTCTGGCGCATATGCGTTCCAATAACTACGTAAGCGATTCACGACTGCGCAACAGCAGCCACCGTCTTAGCGAATTCCAGGTTGGCATCAACCACGGTCGACGTATCGCGAGTTCCTTCGTCAACCTCGATGTCGGTATGCAAAACGGTATCGGCGCCTTCGATGCCCAGGGGGAGCACAGCCCCGAGCGGGGCATGCCAGAGGCCCGCTACCGCAAATACACCGCGACCATCAGCTATTTACAGCCTTTCAAACTGTGGGGTGAGCCCTTCAGCTTTACCAGTATGGCCACCGGTCAACGCAGTGAGGATGTGCTGTTTAGTCCACAACGCTTAAGCCTGGGCGGTACAGCCTCGGTACGGGGCTACAAGGACCAGCAACTTGCCGGCGACAGCGGCGGTTATTGGCGCAATGACCTGCGCTGGTCGCGTCCGGTGACGTGGGGCTGGCTGCGCCCGGTCTTCACCGATTACGGCACCAGCCTTGGCTACGACCAGGGCGTGATTCGCCACGGGCGTTACAACCGCGAGGTACATGGCCGGGTCTCCAGCAATTCGCTGGAGTTGTTTGCCCGGGGCCGCAACCTCAGCGCCAGTGTGACCCTGGCTCATTCCCTGGAGCGACCGGATGTGCTCACCGAGCGTGAAGCGCCGATCTACTTCCGTATGGATTTCTTTCTTTAATTCAACGCTGTGTTGTATTGAGAAACAGACATGGATGATCGACATTTAGCCTTTTTGGCCCGCCAGCCTTCAGCAACCCTTCAGCCCTGGGAATCCTTTTTGGGAGTACCCAAACGTGGCCTGGCCCTTATTTGGCCAACACGATGTTCTGGCAACCTTTGCTTGTGCAGGCCGAAAACATTGTCGTCAGTCGGCCAGGGTGATCGTGGCCAACCCGTACGGTATTACCTGTAATGGCTGCGGTTTTATCAACACCCCGAATGTCACGTTGACGACCGGTAAACCCATGGTCGGAGGCTTGCTGGCTGAAACCATGGGGGGAGACTTCAAAACCGGGGCTTTGGCGGGCGGTGTCAACGAAGCGCTGGTTGGTCACTTGAATGACTTGGTCAATGGTGATGAAAAACTGCTGACCATGAGTTCGCAGATCGTTGGTGTGCTGGCGGCTGCCGCTCAACATGATGTGGACGCCAGCAAGCTTGAGAAAGGCAAATGGATTGCGCAGAACCTGACGCAATACAACTTCTTGAACCATCTGCCGCCTGGTTTGGTTGAGTATGGACAAGCAGCCACTACCCTCGCAGCAGATATGTAAAGCAAGGACGCTACGGGTGATGAAATAGCTCAGGCGCAACTGGAGTTGGCCCGAGGGCAAGGGTTTGATGGTGTCCAACCGGCTACTGAGTTCGTTGAGGCTTGGGGCAGGTTCTTAGCCTTTGAGAGTTAACTTAGGGAACACCAAGAGCCCAACCCGAGCTCTTGCGTGACTCCCATTAATTGCATGCGTTGCGTCAGGCTGGTAGTGATTTCCCAGCGCGGCCCTCCCTTAAACCCCTTTGGTATTCGGCAGCAAGATGGTCAATACCCCCAGCAGCGGTAGGTAGGAACAGAGTCCATACACATACTCGATGCCCTGGATGTCCGCCAGATGCCCCAGCAACGCGGCGCCAATCCCGCCAAAACCGAACATCAAGCCGAAGAACACACCGGCAATCATGCCGACGTTACCGGGTACCAGTTCCTGGGCATAGACGACGATGGCAGAGAACGCCGACGCCAGAATAAATCCAATAACCATGCTCAATACGCCTGTCCAGAACAGGTCCACATAAGGCAAGGCCAGTGTAAAAGGGGCTGCCCCCAGGATCGAGAACCAGATGACTTTTTTGCGCCCGATCCTGTCGCCAATCGGGCCACCAAAGAAGGTACCTGCTGCCACTGAGCCGAGGAACAAGAACAGGTAAAGTTGAGAGCTGGCCACTGACAGGTGAAATTTCTCGATAAGGTAGAACGTGAAATAACTGGTAAAGCTGGTCATGTAGAAGTATTTGGAGAACACCAGCATTGCGAGCACTACCAGTGCAAACGTTACTCGTCCCTTGGACAGGCCGTGGCTCGCCTGGCTGCCCTGTTTAAGCTTGAACAGGGCCAGGTGGTTGCGATACCAGCGGCTCAAGCCGTACAGCACGAAGATGGCGAAGGCGGCAAACAGGCCAAACCAGGCGACATGCCCCTGGCCATAAGGGATCACGATGGCCGCAGCCAGCAGCGGGCCGAATGCGCTACCGGCGTTGCCGCCGACCTGGAAGGTTGACTGGGCAAGGCCATAGCGCCCGCCTGACGCCAGTCGCGCTACACGGGAGGCCTCGGGGTGGAAGGTCGATGAGCCGATGCCGACAAGGGCGGAGGCCACCAGGATCGACGCAAAGCTGGCGGCAAAGGCCAGCAGCAGGATGCCGATCAAGGTGCACACCATGCCCGCCGGCAGCAGCCAGGGTTTGGGGTGGCGATCGGTGTGATAACCCACCCAGGGCTGCAGCAGGGAGGCTGTCAGCTGGAAGGTCAAGGTAATCAGCCCCACCTGGGTAAAGCTGAGCCCATAGTTGGCCTTGAGCATGGGATAGATCGAGGGAAGCACGGCCTGGATCAGGTCGTTGATCAAATGTGCCAGCGCGCAGGCGCCGATCACCTTCATGACCAGCGGGCTCGCTTGTTGGGCCACTGAGGCTGACGCAGACGCAGACGCAGAGGCCGGGGATGCGGTTGTTGTAGACATGGCAAATCTTCCGGGGCGATAGGGGTGCGAGCTCAATGCTCGACGCTATCCTAGAATTCGCCTGCATGCCTGTCTCGCTGTATAAGGGAGCAAACCATCGCAAAAGGGGCGTCGCGATCAAACCACTCAATGATTTTTTGCTGGAGATCGATCGGAGCAACTGGACGGTGATCGGCAGCGCGACCGATTATCCTCAGGACTGGATCATCCCGGCCCATACTCATGAGAAGCATCAACTGCTGTATGCCATTGCAGGTGTCATGGTGGTTTACAGCGAGTCGAGCCAGTGGACCGTTCCCTCCAATCGGGGGGTGTGGATGCCCAGCGGCAGGGTTCATTCGATCCGCTGTGTGGGGCCGCTGAAAATGCGCAGTGTGTTTGTGCGACCCGATGCACTTGTGGACCTGCCTGCCGAGATAAGGGCCGTGAGCATCTCGCCGCTGTTGAGCGAGTTGATCAAGGTTGCCGTGGGCCTGAAGCTGCCATATACCGCGCACACCCGCGAAGGTCGGGTGATGCAGCTGATTCTGGACGAGTTGGCTCTACTGCCCGCATTACCCTTGCATCTGCCCCGGCCAGCCGATCATCGCATCAACGATATTTGCCTCAGGTTGCAAAAAAATCCCGCCGACAGTTCGACGCTGGCTGACTGGAGTACCCATCTGGGCCTCGACGAAAAAACCATCCAGCGCCTGTTTCGCAAGGAGACCGGCATGACCTTCGGCCAGTGGCGCCAGCAGGCGCGTTTGCTGCTGGCGGTTGAGCGCATGGCGGTGGGGGAGAAGATTATCGATGTGGCGTTTTCACTGGGGTATGAAAGTCCGAGTGCGTTCACCAACATGTTCAAAAAGCAGTTCGGCAAAACCCCCAGCCATTTTTTCAAATAGCCTTTCGCTCGCTTCTAAGAACCGCTACACACCTTGGCAGCAACCGGGTCGTCGGGGATAAACGAGTCCTTGGCTGAGGGTTTAAGCACCACGTAGCCGCGGCGCCAGGGCTGGTCATCGACCATGCTCCAGCGATGCCCCGTACCGGTGTTGTCTTCGGCGATCAGCACTTCGCCCGGATGCAGGGTGAATTTCTCGCCATTGCGGGTCGCGAATGCCAGCGTGCCCGACAACGTGATGACGTACTGCGGCTCCGGGTCGTTGTGCCAGTCATAGGAAGCATGCGCCGGGCTTTGCTTGAAATGGATGGCGGTCACGTCGTTGCGCATGTTCTGGTCGATACGGCCTTGCAGAACATGGGAGGCGTTGTCCGCACCCGTACACAATTTGTAGGCCTTGATGGTGTCGGTAGTGGAGGTGGCGGCCTGGGCACCGCTCAGGGTCGCCAGGGTAATGGCTACCGCCGCCGCCGTGCGCAGGCCCAGGCGGTGGATTGCAATGCGCTGCGGTGCGCGAGTGTGCTTATGCATGGAGCAGGGTTCCCTTGTGCTGAATTGACGTGACAGGCAGCCATGTTCTGCGGGGGAGCGGCTCTGGACAATTAACAATTTGTTTATGGGTTATAAAAGCCCGGCTGATCGAGACGGACTTTTGGTGAGCGCTGATGGGGTTGGTTGCCCGCTCATGCCATTGCCAGCATTCAGCGTTACTGCAAATGTGCCTTGAGTTCTTGCGAGGCTTGCAACATGGCAGAGCGTACTGCAGGCACCTGGCTGACCACGTTCAAAAGACCAAAGTCGTGAATCATGCCGTTATAGCGAACCGCAGTGACCGGTACTCCTGCCTGATCCAGCTTGCGGGCGTAGGCTTCGCCTTCGTCACGCAGTACATCGGCACTGGCGGTTTGTACCAGTGCAGGTGGCAGCCCCTTCAACTGATCCACCGATGCGCGAAGTGGCGAGGCGTAGAGGTCGGCACGTTGCTTGGGGTCGGTTGTGTAGTTGTCCCAGAACCACTTCATCATGTTGCGGGTGAGAAAGTGGCCCTCGGCAAATTGCTTGTAGGATCCGGTATCAAAGTTGGCATCAGTCACTGGCCATAGCAGCACCTGGTATTTGATCGCCGGTGTGCCTTTGTCTTTGGCCATCAGGCTGACCACAGCGGCCATATTGCCGCCCACGCTGTTGCCTGCAACGGCCAGGCGTTTGCCGTCTACATTGATTTCGCTGCCGTGCTCGGCCACCCACTGGGTTGCCGCGTAGGCCTGGTTGATGGCTGTCGGGTACCTGGCTTCGGGGGAGGGGGTGTAGTCAACATACACCGCCACTGCCCCGGAACCCGCGACCAGGTCGCGTATCAGGCGCTCGTGGGTCGGGTAGTCTCCCAGCACCCAGCCGCCACCGTGGAAGTACATGAACACGGGCAAGATGCCTTTCACGCCTGCCGGGCGCACGATGGTCAGGTTGATATCCTGACCCTCGACGGAAATGGTCTTTTGGCTGATATCGGCTTTGGGCAGGGTCAGCTCGACCCCCGACTGGGCACCCGCCAGCACCGCACGCGCATTTTCAGGCGAGAGCTTCTCGATGGGTGTACCGCCACTGGAATTCAATGCATTAAGGAAGTTCCGGGTGTTGTGTTCAATACCGGTGTCAGTTGCTGCGAACGCGCTGCCTATAGATACAGCGAGGATTGACCCCGCCAGGATTTTAACAAGAGTGCTCATGTTTTTATCTTCATCGCAGTGGGTTGAGCGTACACGTACGGGTGTACATCGCAATTGCCTAAATGGGCGACGAAGTTATGCTCAAGCTGGCTGAAAGCGTCAACTTCCAGACTGTTAGAGGATTTGTAGTCGGAAAAACCAGCGGCTCATTCTGTATTTGTTTTTCACGACAGTTGTTTGATGAGCGTTTACAAGTTGCCCGGGTTTTATCTGGCGAGCGCAGGCCAACTCATTACCGTTAAGGGTGGCAATGAGCTGAAAGCCGCGCCTGCGCAATAATCAGCCCTTGGCCACCCCCACCCGCCACTGCGAAGGGGGCACCAGGCCGTTGACCAGGTAGTTGCCGACAATGCGTGACTTGTAGACCCGGGGGTTGTGGTTGGCCAGGGTGCGGGCGTTGCGCCACAGGCGGTCCAGCGCCTTGTTGCTGGCGGTGGCACTGGCGCCCAGGGCATCGAACAGCGCCGTAGTCGCGGCCAGGGTGGCGTCTACCACGGGGTTGACCGCCAGGCACACTTCCAGTTCGGCCAGTGCCACCTGCGGGTCTTCATGGGTCAGCGGCTGCTCACTGGCAATGGTGTATTGCGCGGTGCTTTCCAGGCGCTGCGCCGCGTACCGGGCAATGGCCTGTGCTGCATAGGCCTGGCTGGCCACCTCGCCAATCACTTGCAGCAATTGCACGTCCTGCGCGGCGCTGTCGGCATTGCCCGTAGAGAAGGTTCTGGAGCGGCTGTGCAGTTCGTCGGCACCACTCAAGGCGGCGCGGCGGGCGATGCCGGCCAGGGTGCTCAGGTGGTAGATCTGGAAGAACGATTGGCCATAGGCAAAACGCTGGTCGGTGGCGCGGGGTTCATCGTTCACCCGCACGTTGTCGAAAATGCAGGTGCCGCTGGCCGTCAGACGCTGACCAAAGCCGTTCCAGTCATCAATGATTTGTACGCCGGGGGCCTTGAGATCGACCACTACGCTGTACAACGTGCCATCGTCACCGGTGCCGATGGTGTTGATCAGGTCACTGTAAAGGGCGCCGGTGGTGTAGAACTTTTTCCCGCTGATACGCAGCGAGCCGTCTTCAGCCCGGTGGATGCGGGTTTCGAATTCGCCACGGGTCTGGGTGCCCACCTCGGTACTGCCCGGCGACAGTAAAACGCCCTGGCTGAGTGTGTCCAGCCAGCGGGCCTGCCAGTCGAGATTTTTCGAGACCAGCACTTCTTCGCAGAACCCAAAATGCCCGCGCAAGGCCTGGGTGATGTTGGAGTCGGCTGCGGACAATTCGGTCAACAGGGCGAGCAACTCAACCAGCGTGGCGTCCTGACCGCCATAGCTGGTCGGCAGACGCCAGCGCGGCAAGCCCAGGGCGTTCAGTTGCTGGATAACCTTGCCCAGGTGGCTGCGCGAACCATCAGCTTCGGCGGCTTGTGCGCCGATTTGGGCAAACAGCGGGCGAAAGGGAGCGGCCAGTTGTTCGTAACGGGCGCTTGGGGCGCTGCCCCAGATATCAAGTTGTGGATTAGGCATGCAGTCTGACCTTGCCGGGCCTGCGCTCAAAGGCGCGCTGGCGCTGAAATGAGTGAAGTAAATACGGTTAGGCCCAGTGGTCTGGTGAAGCCACCCTAATACTAGATTGGTCAAATGCTTAATACCAAAAACAGCTAACCAAATACCCGGACAGGGTTCTATGGATATGCCTTAAAAGTATTGGTTGCTTATGTCTTTATTGCGCTAGCTTCTAAAAACGCCACGCTTGGCGACTCAAAAAGCCTCTTTTCTCAAAGCCAGACTGCATGCCTACAGATGGTTGATTCAGCTGTTAACTCTGTAGGAATTCTTAATGACAACACGTCAAAAATTGTTCGGCCTGTTGGGTCTGGCCTCTCTGGTGCTGCATGGCACTCCCGCCTGCGCCGCTACCCCGCAGACCCTGGTGGTGGGCGATCAGTTCTTCTCCAACCGCATTGTTCTCGAACTCTCGGGTGAGCTTAAAGATTTGCCCTATACCATCGATTTCAAGCGCTTCAATACCGGTTCGCCGGTAGCCTCGGCCGTCGCCAGCGGCGCCCTGGATATTGGCGTGGTGGGCGATACCCCGGTGATCAGCCTGGCGGCCAACGGTGCCCCGGTCAAAGTCGTGGCCAGCACCCAGACCAGCCTTAACGGTGTCGGCATTGTGGCCCGCCCGGGCATCCATTCGGTGGCTGACCTCAAAGGCAAGACCGTGGCGATCTGGAACGGCTCCTGGAGTCAGCAGATGATGTTCAAGGCCCTGGATGAAGCAGGCGTGCCACGTGACAGCGTGAACTACAAGTTCCTGTTGCCGGCGGAAGCCAGCATGGCCTTGAGCCAGGGCGATATCGATGCCTTCGGCACGTGGGAACCCTATGTGTCGCTGCAGGAAAAAGAAGGCAGCACCCTGATCCGCAACGCCAAGGGGCTGATGAGCGCACCGACTTATGTGGTTGCCTATGAGCCGGTGCTGGCGCAAAAGGGCGAGATCATCAAGGACTTTGTTGCGCGCCTGACCCGCGCCCGGGAGTGGAGCCAAAGCCATGTTGATGAATACGCTGCCGCCTGGTCCAAGGCCAACCAGTCCTCCCCGGAAATCGCCAAGGCCTGGTTCAAGCGTGACGCCATTATCGTGTTGCCGATCTCGCCCACCATTGTTAGCGAAGCCCAGGCCACTTCTGACTTTCTATACGACGCCAAACTGCTGAAAAAGCCGTACGACGTCACTCCCATGTTTGACCGCGCACTCTGACAACCAAGGAAAACCTTATGGCCAAGCAAATGGCACTGGCGGGGTTTATGCTTTCGGGCCCCGTGGTACATAGCCACGCGGTGTGGCGTCACCCGCAAACCCATAGCCACTTTCTCGACCCCGACTACTACATCGAAATCGCCAAGACCCTGGAAGAGGGTTGTTTTGACCTGTTGTTTTTCGCTGATCGCCTGGCGGTCGGCGATCAGGCCGGGCAATCCCGGGCGCGTTCCTTCGAGTTGGGTGCGCAGGATGCGGCGCGGCTCGATCCGCTACCGATTCTCAGCTTGCTGGCCGGTCACACCAAGCATATTGGCCTGGGGCTGACACGCTCTACCACCTACTACCAACCGCCCCATGTGGCGCGGGCCATCGCCTCCCTGGACCATATCTCCAGAGGTCGCAGCGCCTGGAATATCGTGACCTCGATGAACGACAGCGAAGCGCGTCTGTTCGGCCATGCCCAGCACCTGGCCCACGATCAGCGCTACGCCCGCGCCGATGAGTTTGTCGAACTGGTGCTCAAACTGTGGAACAGCTGGCAGCCGGATGCGCTGGTGCTGGACAAGGTGCGCGGCATCCTCGCCGACCCGAGCAAGATCGATGCCTTCAAGCACAGCGGCACCTACTTCGACTGCGAAGGCCCGCTCAATATTCCGCGAGTGCCACAGGGCCAGCCGGTGCTGATCCAGGCCGGAGCCTCGGGGCGGGGTCGCCAGTTTGGTTCACGCTGGGCTGAAGTGATTTTCAGCATCAACAGCCGGGTAGAGCGCATGCTCGAATTCCGCCAGGACATCCACCAGCAAATGCGCGCCATTGGCCGTGATCCTGCTGATTGCAAAATCCTCACGGCGGTCATGCCATTTATTGGCGGCACTGAAGCTGAAGCGATCAAAAAGCGCGATGAGCACAATGCATTGGCCAACCCTGAACTGGGGGTTATCACCCTGTCGACTCAGTCCAATTTCGACTTTACCCAATTCCCGCTGGACACCCGCCTGCTGGATATCGCCCGGCACTCGGCGACCCCCGACGTGATCGCGCAAAAGTTGCGTCTGGAGCGTGACATTACTCTGGGCGAATACGGCGCGATCATGGCCTCCAGCATCCGCGTGCCGCAATTGGCGGGCACCGCAGAGAGCGTGGCGCAGCAATTGATCGACTGGCTGGAGTTGGGTGCCTGTGACGGTTATGTGGTGTCGCCTGCCTATCTGCCCGGCACTTTCACCGAGTTCACCGAATCGGTGGTGCCGATCCTGCAACGCCGCGGTTACCTGCGCAGCGCCTATGAACACCCGACCTTGCGTGGGCATCTGGGGTTGAAAAGTTTCAATTGAAACCGGAGTGCGAGGGGGGCAATCCTGAACCCCTCGCCAATGACGGATTGCTCGATAGCCCCTGAGGCCGGTTCCTTTACAGAATATTCAATGGGTAGCTGACAATCACCCGATGCTCGTCGCAGCCTCGCTCCGCTCGACAGCGGCTACAGGTGCTTGGCAGTTGTGCAAGGACTGTAAAGTTGGGTAAATCTTGGCTTCGAGCCTTGCTCGCACTGGTATAAGGGCGGCGTTTTGTCCCTGTTGAAAATGAGCGTTCGGTCATGAAATTGAAGTCTGTTGTTAAAGCGATGGTTGTAGCGGTGGCGGTATCGGCCTTGTCAGGCTGCTGGATGTTTATGCCACCAGGCGGCGGTAGCGGTGGCGGTGGTGGCGGTCATGGTGGCGGTGGTCAGCACGGTGGTCAGCGCTGATCGGCTGAGTCGCTTTATTGTTGGCCCTGGCATTACAACTCCAGCTTGTAGCCCACGCCATACAACGACTGGATCGGGTCTTGCCCGGGGCTGGCCTGGGCCAGTTTGCGCCGCAGGTTGCGGATATGGCTGTCCACCGTGCGGTCAGTGACCACGCGATGGTCGGAGTAGAGTTTGTCCAGCAACTGGTCGCGGGAAAATACCCGCCCCGGGGCGCGGGCGAAGGTGTTGAGCAGGCGCAGTTCAACCGGGGTCAGGTCCAGCGCCACGCCATCGAACGAGGCGCGATACTGCGCTTCGTCGATCTGCAGGCGGGCCCGGGCCACCTGCTCGAACTGCGGGCTGCGGCGCAGGATGGCCTTGACCCGGGCCACCACTTCACGCGGGCTGAACGGCTTGCAGATATAGTCGTCAGCGCCCAGATCCAGCCCCAGCAGGCGGTCCACTTCTTCTACCCGAGCGGTGATCATGATGACCGGGATTGCGCTGAAATCCCGCAGCTCCTTGCAGATTTCCAGGCCGTCGCGACCGGGCAGCATCAGGTCCAGCAGGATTAGCCGTGGCGCATGGCTGCGTACCCACGGCACCACGTCCAGGCCGTTGTCCAGGCAATGCACGGCGTAACCGGCGAGGGTCAGGTAGTCATGCATCAATGCGGCCAGTTTAGGCTCATCTTCAACGATCAGAATCGTGTCCATGCTTTACACCTTGCGTGGCAAGCGCAGGCTCAGCCAGAGGCCGCCCAGGGGTGAGTGGTCGGCCGTGAGGCTGCCGCCGTGGGCCAGTACGATGCTGTGACAGATCGCCAGTCCCAGGCCGGCGCCACCACTGGCGCGATTGCGCGAAGCTTCGCCGCGGTAGAAGCGCTCGAACAGCCGCGGCAGTTGCTGCGGGTCGACGCCGGGGCCGGAGTCCATAAAGCTGACCAGTATGTGCTCATCTTCAATGGAGGCGCTGATCAGCAGCATGCCGCCGGCATCGGTGTAGCGCACGGCGTTTTCCAGCAGGTTGCCGAACAGCTGTTGCAGGCGCTTGGCATCGGCTTCCAGCAGCAGGGGGCAGGATGGCAGGCGCAGCTCAACCCGCAGGCCGGCCGCATTGCAGCGTTCCTGATACATGGCCACCGAGGTCTGCAGCAGGTCGTTGAGGTCGCATTGGCTTTTGCGGTAGGTCAGGGCACCGACATCGGCCAGTGACAGCTCATACAGGTCGTCCACCAGTTTGCTGAGCATGCCGACTTCGCCTTGCAGTGACTTCATCGAACTGTGGTCGAGGGTGCGTACACCGTCCTCGATGGCCTCCAGTTCGCCGCGCAGGATCGACAACGGCGTGCGCAGTTCGTGGGAGACATCGGCCATAAATTCACGGCGCATTTTTTCGTTGCGCTCAAGGGTGTAGGCCAGTTGATTGAAGTCGCGGGCCAGCTGGCCGACTTCGTCATTGGACGATACGGCTACCCGGTTGCTGTATTCCCCGGTGGCCAGTTTGTGGGTGGCCGCAGCCACGCGCTTGACCGGGTCGAGCAGGGTGCGGGCGATCCACCAGGCAATCAGCATGGCCAGCAGCAGCGAGAGCACGCCCATGCCCAGACTGGTTTGCAACTGGTATTGCTGGAAACGCTCGCCACCGGCCTCGGTCACGCTCTGGAACGGGGTCACGGCCAGCCAGCCGACGGTTTTGCCATTGACTTCAATTGGCCGCAGCAGAGCATCGTCGCCGATGGAGGGGTAGCCGGTGACGCGCTTTTTATCCTGGTCGAGCAGGGCAATGCGAAACAGCGCGCCGGTCAGGTCCGAGGGCAACGGGTTTTTAAGGTCGCCGCGTTTGGGTTCATCCCCTGCGTCTGGCCGCATAAGTTGAAACCAGCGCTCTGGATTGTGTCGCAAAAAATCCCAACTGCCTTCGCGCTGCCAGGCGCTAACCATACGCGGCTGCACGGATTCCATGCGCTCCAGCGCCTGTTCATTGAGGTAGCCGAGAAAGCCCCGGGTGAAACTCCAGCTGGTGGCCAGGCCCATGCTCAGAATCACGAACAGCACGCTGGCCAGGACGGCGATAAACAGCTTGGTGGAGATACTCAGTTTCATCGGCTCGGCTTACTGGCGAAATGGCCTGCTCATTTAGGCCCTGCGCCGGGGAAGATTCAAGGCTTGCGGGCAATCTTCAATTTTCCTGCACATTTGCCTCGCACCATGACATCAGCCAACTGTCTTGTAGAGGCCGCCATGTCGATCAAACTGTTTACCAAATCCCTGGTAACCGCCGCTGTTATTGTGTCTTTGCTGGTTCTCGTTGTGTTGAGCGGATGCTCGGCCGGTGATTCCGCGCCCGTTGCCGAAAAACCCAAGGTTTCGGTGCTCACTGTGCAACCGCAGCGTCAGGCATTGACCACCGAGCTGGCCGGTCGCACCCAGGCATTTATGGTTGCGCAGATCCGTCCTCAGGTCAGCGGCATTGTGCAGCAGCGCCTGTTCGTCGAAGGGGCCGAGGTCAAGGCCGGCGAGGCGCTGTATCAAATTGATGCGGCGCCATACAAGGCCGCCTTTGCCCAGATGCAGGCCACCGCCGCCAAGGCCCGTGCCACCGTCAAATCGGCTCAGGCCACGGCCCGGCGCGACGCGCAACTGGCGAAAATAGACGCCATCAGCCAGCAAGATAATGAAGACGCGCAGGTCAGCCTGCAAACGGCCGAGGCCGACCTGCAAGTGGCCTTGGCCGACGTCGAAACCGCGCGCATCAATCTGGCTTACACGCGCATCAGTTCGCCGCTCAGTGGCCGCATCGAAACCTCCACCGTGACCCCCGGCGCCTTGGTGGTGGCCAGCCAGGACACCGCGCTGACCACCGTGCAGCAACTGGACCCGATCTATGTCGACGTCACCCAGTCGACCAGCGAGTTGCTGCGCCTGAAACGCGACCTGGCCAGCGGCACCCTGCAAAACAATGGCCAGGGCGAAACCCCGGTGTTGCTCAAACTCGATGACGGCAGCACCTACAACCACGCCGGCAGCCTCAAGTTCAGCGGCGTCACCGTCACTGAAGGCACCGGCACCGTGACCCTGCGCGCTGTCTTCCCCAACCCCGATCACCTGTTATTGCCGGGTATGTATGTACGCGCCGTGCTGGATCAGGCCACCGACGACAGGGCGATTTTGATCCCGCAAAAAGCCGTCACCCGCAGCGCCAGCGGCGTGACCTCGGTGCTGGTGGTGGTCGAGGGCAAGGTCGAACAGCGCGTGCTGAGCATTGACCGTGCCGTGGGCAATCAATGGTGGGTCACTGCCGGTTTGAATGCCGGTGATCAGGTGATTGTCGAGGGCGGGCAGAAAGTCCGGGTGGGCAACGAGGTGCTGGCGCAAAACAGCGAAACCCGTTCGCTGCCGACCCGTGCGGCACCCACTGCAATTGCCCGGGAGGGTTGAACATGGCGCGCTTCTTTATTGATCGGCCGATTTTTGCCTGGGTGATCGCCATCGTGATCATGCTCGCGGGCGCGCTGTCGATCACCCAATTGCCCCTTGAGCAGTACCCTGACATTGCCCCGCCCACGGTGAAAATCGCCGCCACCTACACCGGCGCATCGGCCAAAACGGTCGAGGACTCGGTGACCCAGGTGATCGAGCAGCAAATGACCGGCATCGACAAGCTGACCTATATGTCGGCCTCCAGCAGTTCGGCGGGCAGCGCCAGTATCAACCTCACCTTTGAGGCCGGCACGGATCCCGACGTGGCGCAGATGCAGGTGCAAAACAAGCTCCAGCAAGTGGAATCGCGCCTGCCCAGCTCGGTGCAGAGCGAAGGCCTGACCGTGACCAAGGGCGGCTCGGATTTCTTGATGATTGCCGCGCTGGCCTCGGATAACCCGAGCGTGACCGGCACGCAGATTGGCGATTACATCTCCAGCACCTTGCTCGACTCCATCAGCCGCATCGACGGCGTCGGTGAAGTCAAAGCCATGGGCTCGGGCTACGCCATGCGCATCTGGCTGGACCCGGCGCTGCTGCAAAAATATTCCCTTATGCCTTCTGACGTGACCACCGCCCTGGAGGCGCAAAACACCGAAGTGTCGGCCGGGCAATTGGGCGCCTTGCCCGCCGTGGCCAGCCAGCAACTCAATGCCACCATCACCGCGCGCAGCAAGCTGCAAACCGCCGAAGAATTTCGCAATGTGGTGGTCAAGTCCAACAGCGCCGGTGCCGTGGTGTTGCTCGGCGAAGTGGCCACGGTGGAGCTGGGCAGTGACAGCTATGACGTCAACTCGGCCCTTAATGGCAAACCGTCCGCCGCCATGGGCGTGCAACTGGCCACCGGCGCCAATGCGCTGGAAGTCGGTGAAGCGGTCAAGGCCAAGCTCGCCGAACTGGAACCGTACTACCCGAGCGAAATGCAGCTCAAAAACGTGATCGCCTACGACACCACGCCGTTTGTCAGCCTGTCCATCGAAGAAGTGGTCAAGTCCCTGGGCGAGGCCATCGTGCTGGTGGTGCTGATCATGTTCCTGTTCCTGCAGAATTTTCGCGCCACGCTGATCCCCGCCATCACCGTGCCGGTGGTGCTGCTGGGCACCTTTGGCGTGCTGGCGATGTTTGGTTACTCGATCAACACCCTGACCATGTTTGCCATGGTATTGGCCATCGGCTTGCTGGTGGATGACGCCATTGTGGTGGTGGAAAACGTCGAACGGGTGATGAGCGAGAAGGGCCTGTCGCCGCTGGAGGCAACGCGCCAGTCGATGGATGAAATCACCAGCGCCTTGATCGGCATCGCCCTGGTGCTGAGCGCGGTGTTTATCCCCATGGCGTTTTTCAGCGGTTCAACCGGGATTATCTACCGCCAGTTTTCGGTGACGATTGTGTCGGCGATGGTGCTCTCGGTGCTGGTGGCCATGACCCTGACCCCGGCCCTGTGTGCGACCTTGCTCAAGCCGGTTGACCCAAACGGGCACGGCCCGCAGACCGGCTTCTTCGGCTGGTTCAATCGCACCTTTGAACGCGGCGCCCAGGCGTATCAACGGGTAGTCGGCAAGATTTTGCAGCGCAGTGGCCGCAGCCTGATGGTGTACGTGTTGGTGGTCGCCGCGATGGCGGTGGGTTACACCAAACTGCCCACCTCGTTCCTGCCCGATGAAGATCAGGGCATCCTCATGGCGCAGATGCAATTGCCGGTAGGCGCCACCGATGACCGCACCCAGGCTGTGCTCAAACAGTTCGAGAGCTACATCCTGCAACAGCCGGAAGTCGAGGCCATGATCAGCATTTCCGGCATGGGCATGGGTGGCAATAGCCAGAACTCGGCGCGGGCGTTTATCCGTCTCAAGGACTGGAGCGAGCGCACCGGCGCCGGGCAGGATTCAGCGTCGATCGCGCAGCGCGCCACGCAGGCGCTGTCGAGCATCGGCGATGCCGATGTGTTTGTCATGCAGCCGCCAGCCGTGCGCGGATTGGGGCAAAGCTCGGGGTTTGATTTGCAACTCAAGGACGTCGCCGGGCTGGGCCATGAAGCGCTGGTGGCGGCGCGTGAGCAACTGATCGAGCTGGCCAGACAGGACCCGCGCCTGCAAGGCGTACGCAGCAACGGTCTGGACGACACGCCGCAGCTCAAGGTGACGATTGATGACCGCAAAGCCGGGGCGCTGAGCCTGACCACCAGCGATATCAACACCACGTTATCCACGGCGTTGGGCGGCAGTTACGTCAATGACTTCCTCAATCAGGGCCGGGTGAAAAAGGTCTATGTGCAGGGGCAGGCGTCGTCGCGGATGCAGGCTGACGACCTTGATCACTGGTTTGTGCGCAACAGCAATGACGAAATGGTGCCGTTCTCCTCGTTCGCCAGCAGCTCATGGACCTCGGGTTCGCCGCTGCTGGAGCGCTACAACGGCAGTTCGTCGCTGGAAGTGGTGGGTGATCCGGCACCGGGCGTGAGTTCCGGGGTGGCGATGGACGCTGTGGAGTCGATCATCAAGCAACTGCCTGAAGGCATCAGCTACGAATGGACGGGGCAGTCCTATCAACTGCGCCTGTCCGGCTCGCAAGCGCCGTTGCTGTATGCGATTTCGGTGCTGTTTGTGTTCCTGTGCCTGGCGGCGCTGTACGAGAGCTGGTCGGTGCCGTTTTCGGTGATGCTGGTGGTGCCATTGGGCGTGGTGGGCGCGGTGTTGGCCACCCGCTTCAGCGGCTTGAGCAATGACGTGTACTTCCAGGTGGGGCTGTTGACCACCGTGGGGCTGGCGGCGAAAAACGCCATTCTGATCGTCGAGTTCGCCAAGCACCTGCAAGAGCAGGGCAACAGTTTGATCGACGCCACGCTGATCGCGGTACGGCAACGTCTGCGGCCGATTTTGATGACCTCGCTGGCCTTTATGTTTGGCGTGTTGCCGCTGGCCATGAGTTCCGGTGCAGGTTCGGCCGGGCGTCAAGCCATCGGCACCGGCGTGCTGGGCGGCATGTTCAGCGCCACGGTGCTGGGAATCTTCTTTGTGCCGCTGTTCTTCGTGTTGATTCGCCGCCGTTTCAGCCGCGTGTCGACCCCCACCACTGACCGTACAGGTGAAGCATGAGTCGCTTTCGTTGGCCGCTGCTGGCCGTTTTCGCACTGCTGGGCGGCTGCATCAATCTGGCGCCTGAGTACGAGCGCCCGCAAGCCCCGGTGGCCGAACAATGGCTGCCGGGCACCGCTACGCCCAAAGGGCAGGTGGCGGCGGACATTCAATGGCAGCAGTTTTTCACCGACCCGCGTCTGGCGCAGTTGCAGACCCTGGCCTTGGCCAATAACCGCGACCTGCGGGTGGCCAGCCTGAATATCGAAAAAGCGCAGGCGCAATACCGTATTCAGCGTGCCGCCTCGTTTCCGGGGATCGACGCCAGCGTCAGTGGCAGTTCCAGTCGGGCCAACAGCAGCACCAGCCACAGCTACAGTGCCGAACTGGGGTTGAGCAGCTACGAAGTGGACGTGTTCGGGCGAGTCAAAAACCTTCAGGACGAAGCGCTGCAATCCTATCTGGCGCTGACCGAAACCCGCCGCAGCACTCAGATCAGCATGGTCGCCGAAGTGGGCACCGCGTGGCTGACGTTGGCGGCGGACAACGAGCGCCTGATATTGGCACAAGAGACGCTGACCAGCCAGCAGTCCACCTACGAACTGACCCAGCGCAGCCATGGTTTGGGTGGTTCATCGGGGCTGGCAGTCTCTGAGGCGCAAACCACCGTGGAATCGGCGCGGGTCGATGTGGCCGAATACGCCAGTCAGGTGCTGCAAGATCAGAATGCGTTGCGTCTGCTGGTGGGCAGCGACATCCCGGCCAGCCTGCTGCCGGGCGACAGCCTGGAATCGGCGGCGATGCTGGTGCAAGTGCCAGCCGAGTTGCCGTCCACCTTGTTGCAGCGTCGCCCGGACGTACTGGCCGCTGAACATACCTTGATGTCAGCCAACATCGACATTGGCGCGGCGCGGGCGGCGTTCTTCCCCAGCATCACCCTGACCGCCGGTGCCGGGTCAGCCAGCACCAGCCTGTCGAGCCTGTTCAAGGCCGGCAGCGGCGCGTGGAGCTTTGCGCCGAGTATCAGCCTGCCGATCTTCGACGCCGGCAGTAATCGGGCTACGCTGGACTCAGCCAAAGTGGAGCGCGAGATACAGGCGCAGACCTACCAGCTGACTTTGCAGACTGCGTTCAAGGAAGTGGCCGATGCACTGGCGGTGCGCAGCACCCTGGACCAGCGCCTGAGCGCCCAGCAAGCGCTGACCGAGGCCAGTCGCAAAAGCTACGAGTTGTCGGATGCACTGTACCGCAGTGGTTCGCAAAGCTTTCTTGAAGCACTGGTTTCCCAGCGTTCGCTGTACAGCGCCGAACAAGACCTGATCCCCCTGCGACTGGCCGAACAAAGCAACCGCGTGACGTTATACAAAGTGCTGGGCGGTGGCTGGAACTGAGCGCAGGTTTACCCCGGATTTTTCATTGAAAAGGAGCTGTCATGATCGCCCTCCAAACCCTGCGCCGGCTATTTCTCGGCAGCACAGTGCTTCTCCTGCAACTGCCGAACCTGGCCCAGGCCGAAACGCCCATCGCCGCGCTGCCCGTGGTCAAACCCGCCATCAGCTGCGCGGCCCTGACCCGGGTTGATCTGCAGGCAATCGGCGGCAAGGGCAGCCAGGTGGTGTCGGCCAGCGAAACCACCAGCAATGGGGTTACCGCCTGTGAAGTGCAAGGCACGCTGGCGCCGAGCATCGGTTTCAAGGTCATGCTGCCAACCCACACCTGGACTCAGCGTTATCTGCAAGTGGGTTGCGGCGGCCTGTGCGGGCGGATTTCATTGCAGGTGGGCGCGGCCGAAGGCTGTGCCCCCCTGAACAGCGGCGGCTTTGTGCTGGCAGCTACCGATATGGGTCACGTGGGTATGGACAACAGTTGGGGCAACGATGCACAAAAACGTGCTGATTTCGCCCATCGCGGCGTCCACCTGACGGCACTGGCCGCCAAGCAACTGATTGGCGCCTATTACGGCCAGCAACCTGCGTATGCTTATTTTACCGGCTGCTCCGATGGCGGGCGCGAAGCCCTGATCGAAGCCCAGCGCTATCCCGACGATTTCAACGGCATCATTGCCGGGGCGCCGGCATTGAATTTTCTGGTGCAGAATTCGATTTATCATGCCTGGCAGGCCCGCGCCAATCAGGACGGGGAGGGCAAGGCGATTCTTGTAGCCTCGCGCCTGCCGATCCTGCACCAGGCTGTGCTGCAGCAGTGCGACGCGCTGGACGGGCAGGTCGATGGTCTGATCAGCGACCCGCGAGCCTGCCGCTTTGATCCGGCAACCGTGCAGTGCAAGGCCTCTGCGGCGGACACTTCGGACTGCCTGAGCGCCAGGGAGGTGGATGCGGCCCGAAGCCTTTATGACGGCCCGCGTGACCCGGCGACCGGTGAACGCCTGACCATTGCCGGGCCACAGCCGGGTTCCGAGCTGGCCTGGGCCGGGGTGTTTGTGCCGGACAGCGTCGATCAGTCGATCAACAGTGAAAAGATGGCCCTGGATGTCTTGCGCAATCTGGCCTTCGAGCGCAATCCGGGAGCAGATTACAGCCTGGCGGACGTGAAGTTTGATCGCAGCACCCTGGATCAATTGCGCGCCCTGCACCCACTGTATGACGCCACCAACCCGGATCTGTCGGCATTCGCAGACCGCGGCGGCAAGCTGATCCTGTGGCACGGTTGGGCCGATCAGCATATCTCGCCACTGAACACCATCGCCTACCACCAGGCGGTGCAGGTGCAGATGGGCAAGTCGAAGGCCGAGTCCTTCGAGCGGCTTTATCTGCTGCCAGGGGTTTACCACTGTGGTGGCGGTGAAGGCCCGAGCCTGCTGGACCTGCTGACACCCATGATGTCATGGGTCGAAAAGGGTCAGGCCCCCGCTGCCATTGTGACCTTGCAGGCCAGCAGCAAACAGGCCGCTGCCAGCGAGTTTGGCGCACCGACCAATCTGCCGGGCCGGGCTGCTGCGGACCAAAAACCGTCAATGATGGCGCCCCGGTCTGTCGCCCAGGACCCTGCCAACGACGGGCGTACACGCCTGGTGTTTCCGTACCCGGATGTGGCGGTGTATGACGGCAAGGGCGATGTTAAATCGGCCGACAGTTATGTGCGCAGCCCAAACGCGATGGATGAAAAAACCCCGCAGTGGCTGGGCTCGGACTTTTTCACGCCCTATGCACCGCTGCAACGCTGAGGTCTTCAGCCCTCGGCACTGCGCGCCAGGCTCTGGATGACCTGGGTGAGGATTTCATCCGATAATGGCACATCACTGCGTCGCGCCTGGCGATACTCGCTGGGGGTACTGCCCGCGTATTGCTTGAATGCGCGGGCGAAGTAGGAGGGGTCCTTGAAGCCGACTTCATAGCCGATACTGGTAATGGGCATCTGGCTGTTGTCGAGCAGGTCCTTGGCGCTGTCCATGCGCTTGCCCAGTATGTAGTCCATAAAGCCCAGCCCGTAGACTTCCTTGAACAGGCGGCTAAAGCGAAAGGTAGTCATCCCGCAGCGCTTGGCCAGGTCTTTCTGGTCAATGCTTTCGCAGTAATGCTGATCGATGTACTGCAGCACATTGTGCAGTGCGTTGTGCTTTTGATGGTCGGTGGTCAGGCGGATGCTGTCGGGCAGAGCAGGACCATGTTCGATCGGCAATGCCTTGTTGTTCCCGGCGGCGCTTCTCAATGTACACAGTTGCTCAAGGGCGTTGAGGTAACGGTTGATCTCGGCCGCACTCAGGGGCAGCACCACGTATTCCCAGACTCGCGAACGCATGGCCCAGATCGCAAGCTCTTCGGAGTGCTGCACGGTAAACATGGTGATCGGGATAGAGGGCGACTTGAGTTTGATTTCCTGCAACAGGCTGAGCCCCGCCAGGTCGGGGCAGTCAAAATGCATGCAGATCATGTCTGGCACCGGTTCGCGGTGTTTGTTGGCCCAGGCCCGGGGGGTGTCCAGCAGGCAGTGACAGGCGGAACGAAAGGGCAGCATGAGGGCTTCAGTGGATTGATTGCGGGTAAGGTCGAACCATAGGAGATGAGGTTGTTTGACAGCTTCAGATTTCATTCACCTAATCCTTTCTTGTGCAGAGCGCTGTCGGGTTGATAGGTCGAATCAATATGTACGCGCACTTTCAAGTTGGTTTTTAATTGGATCCGATAAGGGTGTTTGCCTATCTAATTAGTGCAAAAAAATCCTGCTGTTCGACAATAAACTCCTAACCGCTCCTTCCACCGATGGCTAGCCTTCAATCAGGCGGTGCATTTAGTAATCGCTTTGGGCAAGCCACTCGAGTGAGGTGAACAAAATGAACTTGCAAACCATTAAAACTTCCGTCCAGGCCTTTATTAAGGATGAGAACGGCCTGACCATTGTTGAATACGCCGTGGCCGGTGGCTTGATAACCCTGGGGGCGGTTGCGGCATTCGTCACCCTGGGTGGCAACGTCAAGGACGCCATTACCAGCCTGGGGTGTGCGGTCAAGGGTACTACCTGCTGATGCACGGGCAATGATCACTGGGGCTTGGCTCCTTTGCAGTTGCTGGCTGCCGGTTTGCAGCGCCAATGATACCAACCCGTACATAAGTATCGCTGTTGCTGTGAGGTTGTGAAGATTAAATCCTGCTATGAAACCCCCGGCTTAGTCTGTTGCGCTATACGTCCCCTCTAGCCCAGCACCCTTAAGCCGGTTTTTTTGTGCCTGATTAGTTGTAGTACGGATTGCATATAAAGAGTCTGTTAGTGGCAGTTACCTGCTCTTGAATAGGTGGGGTTTAACTGTTTCTGGGTAATGTCAATAAAGTCCTAGCAGTCAGCAAAAATCTCCTAACCCTCAAATAACCCTCTGGCTAAGATCCAATCAAGCAGCGCAAATAGCCCTGCTTCTTGATATCAAACATTGAGTGAGGTGGACGAAATGAGCCTGCAATCAATCAAGACTTCCGTAGTGAAGCTTATCAACGACGAAGATGGCCTGACCATTGTGGAATATGCAGTGGCAGGCGGGCTGATAACACTGGGCGCTGTCGCCGCGTTTATCACCCTGGGCGGCAATGTGAAAACAGCAATCACCAGTCTGGGATGTGCTGTCAAGGGCACTGTCTGCTAACACGATGTCTCCTGTTGAGGGTGCAGCCATGAGCGAGTTACTGATTGCTCCTGTCGTATTGCTTTTAGGGCTGCTGGGAGTTGCGGTGGTGAGCGATCTTCGCAGTCACCGCATTCCCAACCTTCTTGTTTTGCTGGGGCTGGTACTGGGCCTGGTCGGCCAGACCTGGGCCGCAGGCTTTATCGGGTTGGGGCATTCACTGCTGGGCATGCTGATCGGTTTCGGAATTTTCCTGCCCATGTACGCCGTTGGCGGGATGGCCGCCGGGGACGTCAAGTTAATGGCCATGGCCGGCGCATTTTTAACCCCCCATGACGCCCTCTGGGCTGCGTTTTTCAGCCTGATTGCAGGTGGGGTATGCGGGTTATTGATCGTCCTGGTGCAGGGCCAGGCCCTGCAAACCCTGGGCCGCTACTGGTTGATGCTCAGGGCACGCGCCTACTTCCCCCCCCACGCTGCTGAAGTGGCCGGCAAACCTTTCCCTTATTCGGTCGCCGTTTTGCTCGGCACCTTGGCCAGCGTCTTTTGGCTGACCTTGGGCCACTAGTTCAGGAGAACACCATGTACGCCATCAGCAGCAACCGTGTTTCTCTCGATGAGCGCGAAGCGGTACAACTACTGGCTCCACAACCACGGACCATCCTTGAAACCGGATTGGCAGACAATTTTCTCGGTGATCTGGTGTGCAAGCATTTATACGATGCGGGTGTGCTGGACATGGTGCAGCTGGTGGCGCGACTGGCGCTTACCGGTGCGGTAATGGAAGAAATCCTCACGTTCCTGCGCAAGGACCGTCGCGTCGAAGTACTGGGCCAGGCAGGGGGGCAGGCCATGCGCTACGGCTTGACCGAGCGCGGCCGCAACAGTGCCCGCGATGCCCTGGCCCGCAGTGGCTACATAGGTGCAGCGCCTTACCCGGTGAGTGCCTACCGCTCGCTGCTGAAGTTGCAGACCATTCACCACGGGCGTATCAGCGCCCATGACATGCACCACTGTTTCGGTTCGATGGTGCTGGCGCAAAGCATGCTCGATCAACTGGGTGTTGCCTTGAATTCCGGGCGCGCCATCATGATTTACGGGCCTGCGGGTACCGGCAAGACCTATGTCAGCAGTCGGCTGATCCGCTTGTTTGCCGAAGCGATCTGGGTGCCCCATGCCATCGCCATCAATGAATCGGTGATCGAGATCTTTGACCCTCAGGTACACAAGCGCCTGGGCGATGACGAACATCAAAACGGCTTGATGCTCAACGAGGGCATAGACCGCCGCTTGCTGTGCTGCGAACGGCCGATCGTGATCACCGGTGGTGAGTTGACGATGGAACAACTGGATGTTCGTTATGACCCTTATGCCCGTCAGTACCAGGCACCGTTGCAACTCAAGGCCAGTAACGGCCTGCTGATCATCGACGATCTGGGGCGTCAGCGCATGACCCCGGGCGAGTTGTTGAACCGCTGGATTGTGCCCATGGAAGAGAGGCGAGACTTCCTCAACCTGGGGGGCGGGCGCCACTGCGAACTGCCGTTTGACCTGATCCTGGTGTTCTCCACCAACCTCAATCCGCTGGAGCTGGCTGACGAAGCATTTTTGCGGCGCATTGGCTACAAGCTGCAATTTGGCTACCTCAAGCCTGGCGAATACGAACGCATCTGGATTCAAGAGACGCAGCGCCTGGGTATCCCCTATGACCCGCTGTTGCTCAGTTTCGTGCTGCACGACCTGTATGGCGCCGAAAACATGCCCCTGGTGCCATGTCATCCCCGGGATCTGTTGAATATGGCGTGCGATCGCCAGCGTTATCTGGAGGGGGCGGGGCCACTGACTACTCAGGAGCTTGAGTGGGCGTGGCGCAACTATTTCGTCCAACTCGATTTTCTTGGCTAAGGAGTTACCGTCATGAACTCGCGCACGCTGACTTTGATTGTCCTGTCCGTGATCCTCGGGCTGGGGGCTACATGGATGGCCAATAACTGGCTCACGGCACGGCTGAACACCAGCCCTGACGATAACCAGCAAAACGTGGTGATTGCCACGGTGGAAATCGCTTTCGGGCAGATGATCGAGCCCCAGCAAGTGACGGTGGTGCGCATGCCCAGGGATGCAGCCCCCGAAGACGCCTTCGACACCACTGAAAAAGTGGTCGGCAAGATCGCCACCTTCTCCCTGCTGCGCGGCGACATTCTGCGGGGGGCACGGTTGGCCGAGCATATGGGTGGCAGCACCCTGGCCTCGCTGATCGAACCCAGCAAACGGGCCATCTCGGTGCGGGTGGATGACGTGGTTGGCGTCGGCGGCTTCCTGCTGCCGGGTAATCGGGTCGACGTGCTGGCAACCCGGCAGGTTGGTAGCGAAGGTAATGCCGAGTCCAAGACCATTCTCCAGGACCTGCGGGTACTGGCTGTTGACCAGACCGCCAGCACTGACAAGACCCAACCGGTGGTGGTGCGTGCGGTAACCCTGGAGATGACCCCCGCCCAGGCCGAAGTGCTGGTCAAGGGCATGAGCGCTGGCAAGGTGCAACTGGCCTTGCGCAACCCCCTGGATAACAACAAGACACCCATTGCGGCTGAACCCGTTGCCATGGCGGCGCCGGTACTGCCGACCGTGATGGCCAAGCCGGTGGCTCGCCGTCGTGCACCGGCCAATGACGGTGGCGTGATTGTCATCCGCGGTGTCGCGGCCACGGTTGAAAAAGCGATGTAGAGGGCCGGGCAGCGGCCGCGCAAGACTATCAAGGTGAACCATCATGAACGCGCGTATCCAACAGCCCCACACCGCGTTTCCCCGGCAACAGCGCGGCGCCATGCTGGTCCTGGTGGTGATTGCCATGGCTTCGCTCTTGTTGATGGGCGCCCTGGCCCTGGACGGCAGCCATATGCTGCTGAACAAGACCCGGTTGCAAAACGCCGTGGATGCGGCGGCGTTGAGCGGGGCCAAGACGCTCAGCATGGTAGTGGGGGCGACCGGCTCGGCCAGCCTGACGCAAACCGCGGCCCTCAATACCCTGAGCCTCAATGCCAATGCGACGGGCAACGAGGAATTGGGCAGGGCCATCACGGCCAACCCGTCAGGCTTTGCCTCGGTGGAACTGGCCACCAGTGTCTACGGGCCGTTTTCTTTCCCGGGGCCGACCAATGCGACCTTTGTTCGGGTCACGGTGAACAACTATCCCCTGAGCAGTTTTTTCTGGGGCGTATTCCAGGCGCTGGACAACGGTAACGCCACCGGCAAGGCCGTCGCGGCGGTGGCCACTGCCGGGCCCAGCCCGAGCAGCGGCCCCTGTGATCTGACGCCGCTGCTGGTGTGCGGCAACCCTGCGCAGAACAATCCGGCTGCGGGGATGTTCTGGGGTTTCACGTTCGGTGATCTGCAGGTACTGAAAACTGCCGCCAACAACAATTCGCCCATCGGTCCGGGCAATTTTCAGCTGCTGGATTTCGGTTCGGGCGGCAAGACGGTCAGGGAAGCGCTGGCGGGCGGGATCGACCAGTGCAATATCGTCGGTGCAACCGCCCAGACCAAGCCGGGCAACACCGTGGGCCCGGCCTCCCAGGGCCTCAATACGCGCTTTAACGAATACAAGGGTGGCCTCAGTGCTTCTGACTATCCGCCGGACCTGGTGGTTACCGTCAATCCCAAGTCATTTACCTACGCCGGGTCGCCTGCGCCGATTCTGTATGACGGCAATACGGTCACGTCCAGCAGCGGCAACCTGTCCACCAGCAGCGGTGCCCTGTACGACTACAACAACTGGAAGCAGGACGAGGCAGCTTGTGTGGGCGGCGGCGCCGGTTGCCAGGGCAATGGTGTATTTGAACGACGGATTCTGAAAATCGTGATCGGCGATTGCTCGGGCAAGAACGACGGAGCCTCGGCGATTCCGGTGCTGGGCTTTGGCTGCTATTTCGTGATGCAGCCAGCCGCTCAGCAGGGTAATGAAGCGCAAATCTTCGGCCAGTTCGTCAGCGTGTGCGAAGGCGACAACGTACCGGGTCCAAACCCTGCGGCCAACGCCGGGCCACAGGTGATCCAGCTGTACAAAACCTATATCGACAACAACCAGACGCCGAGCACCGACTCCTAGGAGGTCTCATGAGACGCTGTGGATTCAGGTCGTCCCGCGCCCAGCGGGGCCTGGCGATGGTCGAACTGGCGCTGACCCTGCCGCTGCTGGTGTTGCTGATGCTGGCCTTCGCCGAGTTCGGCCGCATGCTGTTCCAGTACAACAGCCTGCAGCAGGCCAGCCGTGATGCCGGGCGTTATGTGGCCAGCCAGGCGTGGAACGCCACCCTGGGCACGCTGGACCTGAACGCGGCGCTGGTCACCAAGACCAAGAACGTTGCCGTTTATGGCCTGCCGGCCAACCCCAACGGTTACCCGGCGGCGGCACCAGGCCTGACCACCGGTGATGTCACGGTGAGTGCGGTGGGCACCAACCATGTACGGGTCAGCATTGCCTACACCTTTGTCCCGGCGCTCGGCAGCGCCATTCCTGCGCTGTATGGCAGCAGCGTGCCACTGGGCCTGCTGTTGACTTCAACGGTCGTAATGAGGGCCTTGTGATGAACCGCAAACGCATGGGTGGCGTGTATATCGTCGAGTTCGCCATCACCGCTCTGGTGCTCTTCACCCTGCTGTTTGGCGCACTGGAAATGGGCCGGCTGTACTTCACCGTCAATGTGCTGAGCGAGTCGGTGCGTCGCGGCGCGCGGCTGGCAGCGGTGTGCAATATCCAGGACCCGGTCATCCTGCGTCGTGCCATGTTCAACACGGCGGGCAATGCAGGGCCAAGCAGCCTGATCGCCAGCCTGACCAGTGCCAATCTGAACCTGATCTATCTGGACGCCAACGGTGCAGTGGTCTCCAGCCCCAATGATCTGGTGGGGGCCGGCGGTTTTGCCGCCATTCGTTATGTGCAACTGCAGGTGACCAACTTCAGTTTCAATCTGTTGATCCCCGGCTTCAGGGGGGGCTTCATTCTGCCCACGTTCAGGTCGACCGTGCCTCGTGAGAGTCTTGGCCGCCAGCCTGATCCGGCGGTTACACCGGGGATTACGCCATGTTAAGTGTCCGAGAAGTGACGGCGGCTACGTCATCAGACCGCCAGGGAATGCGCCTGTTGATCAGCGGCCGTGATGCCGCGGCCTTGAATCATCTCAAGGCCTTGAGCCAGGGCATAGCCCACTTGCAGGTGAGTACGCGGCTGGTGAGCAATGGCCACACTGACCCGCTCTACGGCCTGGAACAGCAGCCTGATTTTCTGCTGTTGCGCGTCAGTCATTTATGGCGCGAGGAACTGGCGGCGTTGTTGCAGCATCCGCTCAAGGAGCGTCCGCCACTGCTGGTGTGCGGGTCGCTGGATGAGCATGAAGGCATGCGTATGGCCATGCAGGCCGGGGCCCGTGACTTTTTGCCGGAGCCAGTGTCGGCCGAGGACTTGCAGTCGGCGCTGGAGCGCATGCAGCTGGAGCAGCACAGCGAGTATGGGAGCAAGGGCAAACTGGTGTCGGTGATGAATGCCAAGGGCGGTTCGGGTGCCTCGATGCTGGCTTGCAATCTGGCTCATCAATTAAGTGTGCAGGGCGGCAGAACCCTGCTGCTGGATCTGGACCTGCAATTCGGCAGCCTGGCTCACAGTCTGGATGTGTTGCCCACCCACAGCCATACCGATGTGCTGCAACAGATCGATACCCTGGACAGCGTGGCGCTGCGGGGTTTCTGCAGTCATTTCAGCCCCAGTCTGCATGTGCTGGGCGGCCGCACCGATGAGCTGTGCCTGTCCCAGGAAATTCGCCTGGAGCAACTGGACAGTTTGCTGAAACTGGCGCGCAGCACCTATGACTGGGTCGTGGTGGATTTGCCGCGGCATATTGATCACCTCACCGGCATCACCCTGGAACAGTCGGACCGGGTCTATATCGTGCTGCAGCAAAGCTTGAGCCATCTGCAGGACGCCAACCGCCTGGTGCGCATTCTGCGCGACGACCTGGGCGTGCAGGGCAATCGTCTGCATGTGGTGCTTAACCGCTTTGACAAGGCGTCGCCCTTTAAACCCAAGGACATCAGCGAAGCATTGCGCTGCGCGGAACTGCAAAAGTTGCCCAATGACTATGCGGTGGTCAGTGAAAGCCAGAATACCGGGGTGCCCCTGGAGCTGCATGCTCCCCGTGCCAGCATCACCTTGAGCCTGCGTGAGCTGAGCCAGAGCCTGATCGGCATCGAGGCCACTGAAGCAGGTTTGCTCAAACGTACTTTCAGCCGTCTGTTCGGAGGATAAGCCATGCTCAGCGACTTTCGTAATCGTCTGCGTCAGCAAGCCGGCAAGCTGGCCTCCGCAGAAGTGGTGGCACTGCCTGTCGAGGGCGCCGATTGCACCAGTGTATTGATGGCCTGGGAAGCCAGCGTGCCGGATGTGGTGTATGAAACCCGCACCAAGCTCAGCTCCATGGAGGCCGAGTGGCGGGAGAAGATTTACCAGCAGTTGCTCAAGGTCATGGACCTGTCCTTGCTCGACACCCTGGAGCTGGCCGATGCAGGGCGCCAGATTCGCGAGATCAGTCAGCGCCTGCTGGATGAATACTCGGCACCGGTCAGTGCCAGCAGCCGTCAGTTGATCATCAAGCAGATTACCGACGAGGTGCTGGGCCTCGGGCCGCTGGAGCCGCTGCTGGGTGACAGCAGCGTATCGGACATTCTGGTCAATGGTTTTGACTCGGTGTACGTCGAGCGCTTCGGTAAATTGCAGAGAACCGATGTGCGCTTTCGCGACGATCATCATCTGCTCAATATCATCGACCGTATTGTCTCCAGCCTCGGGCGGCGTATCGATGAGTCCTCGCCCCTGGTGGATGCACGGCTCAAGGACGGCTCGCGGGTCAACGCGATCATCCCGCCGCTGGCCATCGACGGGCCGAGCATGTCGATCCGCCGCTTCGCCGTGGATCTGCTCAATACCCAGAGCCTGGTGCAGATGGGCACCCTGACCCCGGCCATTGCCCTGATGCTCAAGGCCATCGTGCGCGGGCGGCTCAATGTGCTGATCTCCGGCGGCACCGGCAGCGGCAAGACCACCATGCTCAATGTGCTCTCCAGCTTTATCCCGCACAACGAGCGCATCGTCACCATTGAAGACTCCGCCGAGCTGCAATTGCAGCAGCCCCATGTGGTGCGCCTGGAAACCCGGCCCTCGAATATCGAGGGGCGTGGCGAGGTGGGTCAGCGTGAACTGGTGCGCAACAGCCTGCGTATGCGCCCTGACCGGATCGTGATCGGTGAGGTGCGTGGTGCCGAGGCGCTGGATATGTTGACGGCCATGAACACCGGCCACGACGGGTCGCTGACCACTATTCACGCCAACACGGCCCGCGACGCGCTGGGGCGGATCGAAAACATGGTGTCGATGAGCGGCGCCACCTTTCCGATCAAGGCCATGCGTCAGCAAATTGCCTCGGCCATCGGCGTGGTCATCCAGCTGGAGCGTCAGGAGGATGGTACCCGGCGCCTGGTCAGCGTGCAGGAAATCAATGGCATGGAAGGCGACATCATTACCATGACCGAGATCTTCGCCTTTGTACGCAGCGGCATGGGCGAGAAAGGGGAAGTGCTGGGCGAGTTCCGCTCAACCGGCATGGTGCCGGCATTTCGTGATGTGCTGGCCAAACGGGGTATTGAGCTGCCGCTCAGCCTGTTCCGGCCGGAATGGATGGAGGGGCAGTCATGAATCAGGTTCCTGGCGAATTTATCCTGGCGTTCCTGGGCATGGTGTTCACTGCCATGTTCCTGCTCAGTCAGGGTTTGACCATTCCGGTGTTCGGTGAGGCCAACCAGGTGCGCAAGCGCATTCGCGGGCGCCTGAACCTGCTGGAGCGGGCGAGTAACCTGCCCAATATGCAGTCGATCCTGCGCCAGAAATACCTGCGGCGTCTGCCACCCCTTGAGGCCCGCCTTGAGCAGTTGCCGATGATGGAAACCCTGGCGCAGATGATCGAGCAGGCCGGCCATGAATACAGGGCCTACCGCGTGTTGCTGCTGGGGCTGGTGCTGGCTACGGCGGTCGGGCTGGTGCTGTGGTCGTTGTTGCAGCTGTGGTGGGTGGCGTTGCCGGCGGCGTTTGTCTGCTTCTGGCTACCCATCTGGAAGATTTCCCACGATCGCATCAAGCGTTTTGCCCAGTTTGAAGAGGGTTTGCCCGATGCGCTGGATGCCATGTGCCGGGCTTTGCGCGCCGGGCATCCGTTTAACGAAACCCTGCAACTGGTTGCCGAAGAGCATCACGGGCCGGTGGCTTACGAGTTCGGCCTGGCCTTTGCCGATATCAACTATGGCAATGATGTGCGCCGGGCCATGCTCGGCCTGCTGGAACGGGTGCCCAGCATGACGGTGATGATGCTGGTGACCACGGTGCTGATCCACCGCGAAACCGGCGGCAACCTGACCGAGGTGTTGACCCGCTTGAGCAGCCTGATCCGCGGGCGCTTTCGCTTCCATCGCAAGGTCAAGACGCTCTCGGCTGAAGGGCGGATGTCCGGCTGGATTCTGGTGTCGATGCCCTTTGTGCTGGCGTTGGCCATCCTGATTTCCAGCCCGACTTATATGCCCCTGCTGTTCAAGGAGCCCATGGGCCAGAAGCTGATCATGGGGGCTTTTGTGGCCATGATCATCGGGATTTTCTGGATTCGCAAAATCATCCGGATTCAGGTTTGAACACGGCTCGCCCTGGAGGGTGACATGAACTATTTACTCGAACTGATCAACCGGATGGTGGGTAACGAGCAACTGACCCGCATGCTGTTTGCCGGGCTTATCGGCCTGAGTGTGGTGTTGGTGGTGGTCACCCTGGCGGTGCTGGTCAAGGGCCTGCAAAGCCCGGTACAGCGGCGCTTGATGTTGATCAAGCGCGGGCATGGTGTCGACCACCGGGCGCCGCCGAGCAATCTGCAAATGATGCTGGAGCAGGTCGGGCAGCGTTTCAGCTCCGGTGAGACCCGGGGGGCATCGGCCACCCGGACCCTGCTGATCCATGCCGGTTATCGCTCGCCGTCTGCGGTGCAGGTGTACTGGGCGATTCGTCTGCTGCTGCCACTGCTGCTGATGGGTATTGCGCTTCTGGCATTGCCGTTTATTCCCAACATGTCGCTGCTGCTGGGGGGCGGCATCCTGGCAGTAGCGCTCGGGGTGGGCTGGTTGATACCGGCGATCTATGTCAGCTCACGCAAGAAGTCGCGCATGTCGCGGTTGCTCATTGCCTTCCCGGATGCCCTCGACCTGATGGTGGTGTGTGTGGAATCGGGCCTGGCCTTGCCCCAGGCTATTGAACGGGTGGCCGAGGAAATGGCCGTCAGCCAGCCTGACCTGGCCATGGAACTGGCGCTGGTCAACGCCGAGGTGCGTGCCGGGGTGCCCAGTACTGAGGCGCTCAAGCACCTGGCCGAGCGTACCGGGCTGGAAGATATTCGCGGGCTGGTGAGCTTGCTGGCACAAAGCATTCGCTTTGGTACCAGTGTGGGGACGACCCTGCGGATTTATGCTGAAGAGTTTCGCGATCGGCGCACCCAGCTGGCTGAAGAAAAGGCCGCCAAAGTCGGTACCAAGCTGGTGTTTCCACTGATCTTCTGCCTGTGGCCGAGCTTTTTCCTGGTGGCCATCGGGCCTGCGATCATCAGTGTGTTCAAGGTGTTCGGCAAGATTTAAGTAGAAAAGCAAGGCGGTACGCACGAACGTGTGGAACACCTGATAAGAAAAATCGATACCCGCTTAAGGATTTCCCAGAGGCGGGGCAGGCATCGGCGGCCTTAGAGTCATGCCCAACAGTTCGACTGTTGGGCATGACTTTTTTTGGCCTGCGCTTATGCCAGTGCCAGTCGCAATTTCTACAAAAATAATAAGGTGGAAAACATGACTCACGAAACGGTCGATATCAAGGCCTGGATCGATGACAGGCCCGTCGCCAAATACCAGTGGTTGATTCTTGCACTGTGCTTTTTCGTTGTGTTGTTCGATGGTTTCGATGTGGCGGTGATGGGCTTTGTCGCACCGTCACTGATCCAGGAATGGGGCCTGTCACGCGCTGCTTTCGGCCCGGTGATGAGCGCGGGAATGGTCGGGCTGGCCATTGGCGCCCTGACTGCGGGGCCATACGCCGACCGCCTGGGGCGCAAGAAAATCATGCTGTTTGCCGTAACCGGGTTTAGCGTGCTGAGCCTGGCCTGCGCTTTTGCCCGTAATCCCTATGAGCTGGCAGCCCTGCGCCTGCTGACCGGGGTGGCGCTGGGTGCGGCGTTGCCCAATACCACCACACTGCTGGCTGAATACTTACCGGAACGCAACCGCTCGCTGTTTATCACCATCATGTTCACCGGTTTCAATATGGGCTCCGGACTCGGCGGCTTTGTCGCAGCCTGGTTGATCCCGAGCCATGGCTGGCAGTCGGTGCTGCTGTTTGGCGGAATCATGCCGCTGCTGCTGTTGCCGTTCCTGTGGCTGCTGTTGCCCGAGTCCGCACGTTTTCTGGCTGCACACAATGCTTCGGCCAGCCAGATTGCCAAGGTGCTGAACAAGCTTGGTGGTACCTTCACCGCAGCCACCCGGTTTGTCATGTCCGAACCCCAGGTGCAGCACAAGGCGCCAGTGCGCATGCTGTTCACCAGGCAGTACCGCTTCGGCACGCTGGCCCTGTGGTTGACCTATTTCATGGGCCTGTTGGTGATCTACCTGACCATGGGCTGGATGCCGACCCTGCTGCGTGACGGTGGTTTGTCCATCGAGCGTGCCGCCACCATCACCGGGCTGTTCCAGATCGGCGGCACGGTGGGTGCCATCGTGGTGGGCTGGGCAATGGACCGACGCAATCCCAATGCCGTGATCGCCACCTCCTATGCCCTGGGCGGTGCCTTTATCCTGCTGCTGGGGGCATTCAGCCTGGAGTCCAGCCTGCTGGCCGTGGGCGTGATTGCCGCAGGCTTTTGCATGAGCGGAGCGCAAACCGGTCTTAACGCTTTTGCGCCGGGCTACTACCCGACCGACTGCCGCGCTACCGGCGTGAGCTGGATGTTGGGCATTGGCCGTTTTGGCGCGATTTTCGGCTCGCTGATCGGCGGTGCGGTGCTCAGCCTGGGGCTGGACTTACCGTTACTGTTCGCGATGCTGGCGGTGCCGGCCTTTATCGCTGCGTTGGCAATCATGGGCAATGGCCGGGCACGGCAACGGGCTGTCAGCCGTGCGGTGCTGGCGCAATAAACTCTTATTATTCAAGGAATTCGTCATGGCTCGCATCATAGGTGGCCTCGCTGTATCACACACCCCGACCATCGGCTTCGCCGTTGATCACGACAAACAGAACGAGGCCGCCTGGGCACCAATATTTGATGGTTTTGAACCCATCAAGGTGTGGCTGAAAGAGCAGCAGCCGGACGTGCTGTTCTACATTTTCAATGACCATGTGACGTCGTTTTTTTTCGACCACTACGGTGCGTTTTCTCTGGGGGTGGATGAGCGTTACGAAGTAGCCGACGAAGGCGGAAATCCGCGCGCGTTACCGGGAGTCGGCGGGCATGCGGCCCTGTCCCGGCATATCGGCGAAAGCCTGATGGCCGATGAATTCGACATGAGTTTTTTCCGTGACAAACCGCTGGATCACGGTTTCTTTTCGCCCATGTCGGCGCTGCTGCCCCACGAGCCGCACTGGCCGGTGCAAATCGTGCCGCTACAGGTCGGCGTGTTGCAGTTCCCCATTCCCAGTGCGTTGCGCTGCTACAAGCTGGGGCTGGCGCTGCGCCGCGCCATCGAAAGTTATCCAGAGGATTTGAAGGTCGCCATCGTCGCCACCGGCGGGGTTTCCCACCAGGTGCATGGGGAGCGTTGCGGCTTCAACAACCCGGAGTGGGATGCGCAGTTTGTCGACCTGCTGGTCAATGATCCGGTGCGTTTGACTGAAATGACCCTGGCCGAGTTTGCCACCCTTGGCGGCCTGGAGGGGGCAGAGGTCATTACCTGGCTGATCATGCGCGGTGCGCTGTCGGCTGTGGTGAAAAACCTGCATCAGGATTACTACCTGCCGTCCATGACCGGGATTGCCACCCTGTTGCTGGAGAACCAGGATCGCCCGGTGCCGGCCGAGGCCAATGCCCGTCATCGGGCACATATGCAGCACCAACTGGCAGGGATCGAGAAGTTGCCAGGCACTTACCCCTTCACCCTGGCCCGCAGTGCCAAGGGCTATCGCCTGAACAAGTTTTTGCACCGCATGATCGAGCCCGAATGGCGCCAGCGCTTTTTGGCCGGGCCTGAGGCGATGTTTGCCGAGTCCGGGCTCAGCGAAGAAGAACGTGACCTGTTGCGTCGTCGCGACTGGCGCGGGTTGATCCACTACGGAGTGATTTTCTTTGTGCTGGAAAAACTCGCGGCGGTATTGGGTATTCCCAATCTGCAGGTATATGCCGCCATGCGCGGCGAAAGCCTGGAAGACTTTATCCAGACCCGCAATCAGCAAGTGCTCTATTCAGTGGCGGGCAAAGCTTCGCGCTGATCGTGTTGCCCCCGCAAAGGGGGCGATTAACCAATACAAACGGAAAACAATAACAATGACTGTCACCCTCAACTCACGCAATTTCTGCGCGTTGGCGCTTGCCTGTGCGTTGCCTTTACCAGGCCAGGCGGCCGGCTTTGTCGACGATGCCAGCGTCAACCTGAACCTGCGCAATTTCTTTATCAACCGCAATTTTACCAACCCGGGCAATGCCCAGGGGTTGGCTCAGGAATGGACCCAGAACTTTATTCTGGACGCCAAGTCGGGTTTTACCCAAGGCACTGTCGGCTTCGGGGTGGATGCGCTGGGCCTGTATTCGATCAAGCTCGATGGCGGCAAGGGCAGTGGTGGCACCCAATTGTTGCCGGTGGGCAGTGACGGGCGCCCGGCTGACGATTTCGGGCGTCTGGCGGTGGCCGGGAAAATGAAAATCGGCAAGACCGTGCTCAAAGTGGGGGAGTGGATGCCGGTGCTGCCAATCCTGCGTTCCGATGATGGTCGCTCACTGCCACAAACCTTTGAAGGCGCTCAGGTAACCTCGCAGGACTTTGATGGCCTGACACTGTACGGCGGCCAATTCCGCAAAAACAGCCCGCGTAACGACTCGAGCATGGACGACATGTTTATGCAGGGCAAAGCGACGGTTACATCCGATCGCTTCAACTTTGTCGGCGGCGAATACACCTTCAACGAAAAACGCACGATGGTCGGCTTGTGGAATGCCGAGCTCAAGGACATCTACCAGCAGCAATACCTGCAAGTGACCCACAGCCAGCCGCTGGGCGACTGGACGCTGGGGGCCAACCTGGGTTACTTCCGGGGTACCGAAGAGGGCAGTGCCAAAGCCGGCAACCTGGATAACCGCACGGTGTCGGCGCTGCTTTCGGCCCGTTATGGCGGCAACACGTTCTATGTGGGCCTGCAAAAGGTCAGCGGTGATGACGGCTGGATGCGGGTCAATGGCACCAGCGGCGGAACCCTGGCCAATGATACGTACAACTCCAGCTACGACAGTGCCCGGGAGAAGTCCTGGCAGTTGCGCCACGACTACAACTTTGCGGCGCTTGGGGTGCCCGGCCTGACGTTGATGAACCGCTATCTCAGTGGCAGTAACGTGCATACCGGCACCATCACAGATGGCAAGGAATGGGGGCGTGAAACCGAGCTGGCCTACACCCTGCAGAGTGGCACGTTCAAAGACCTCAACCTGCGCATCCGCAACTCGACGATACGCCGCGACTACAGCACCAGCGAGTTTGATGAAAACCGTCTGATTGTCAGCTATCCGTTGAATATTCTCTGACTTCGGGTTATTTCACGGATCACGTCCATCAACGCCTGCGCCACCGGTGAGTGCAGGCTGGCGGTGCGTGAGGTCAGGCCGATGGCGCGGGAGGTATGGCGCAGTTCCAGCGGCAGGATGCACAGCTCGCCACTGGCGATTTCAGGCTCCAGTTGGTGTGCGGACACCGCCGCGAGCATGTCCGAGCGCAGCAGCAGGCCGCGGATGATAGCCATGTCGCCGCTCTCGACCGCCGGGCGCGGCGGCGCAATGCCAAATGCCGTAAAACAGTCGTCGAGCATATGTCGCGCCGGCGAGCCGGCCCGTGGCAGTACCCATTGCGCATCAGCCAGTTCGGCCTGCAAGGCACTTTTCGAATACAGCGGATGACCGCGTCGCGCCAGCACCACCATCTCCTCCGTCAGCAAGGCCTCGCCCGACAGGTCGCTGGCGTACGCTGTCGAGCGCAAGGCGCCGAAAATAAAATCGACATCGCCCGCGCGCAACTCGGTGGCCAGCAGATCGAACGGACTTTCGTTGGTGATCACCTGGATGCCGGGGTGTTCGCGCATCAGGCGCACGATGGCCTCGGGCAGGATGCGGGTGCGGCCCAAGGGCAGGGCACCCACCTGAACCACGCCCTGCAGCGCTCCCTGCAGGGCGCTGATATCGGTGTCGATATGGCGCAGTTCATTGAGGGCGCGGCGCACCGGGAACAGGATGTCGAGGCTGGCGCGGGTGGGCAGCAGGCCCCGTGGCGTACGTTCGAAGAGGGTTTGGCCGCAACCGCTTTCGAGCACCTTGAGGGTCGAGCTTATGGCCGGCTGGCTCAGCCCGAGCAGGCTGGCGACGGTCTGCATATGGTGGGTTTCGCACAGTTTGACAAAGACTTGCAGGCGTCGGGCCTGAAACAGGTACAGCGGCTCGTTCTGGGCTTTGTCTGCACCGTTGAGCAGCTGCGGGACGCTGTCCAGTTCGGCCAGCACGCGGCGGGCGCGAGGCAGCAGGCGGGTGCCGTAATCGGTCAGGCGCATGCCGTTGGCATGGCGCTCAAACAACAGCACGCCGAGGCGAGCCTCCAGTTCGGAAATCGAGCGAGTCACGACCGACTGTGCCCGGAACAGGGCTTCAGAGGCTTTGGACACACTGCCGTAGTCGGCCACCCGGACAAAGGCGCGCACGTGCATCAGGCTGGGTAGCTCACTCGGCTGCATGGGGGCAGGCTCTTTGATTGGGCAGTACGGTGGGACTATGCCTGCCTGGAAGATGAGCTGGCAATAAATAAAACGCATACCTGTAACAAGCTTATGCATTACTCCGGGGCGGCAGGTGGGTGCGATCCTTTGGCCAACTGTTGAAGGAGCCCGCACATGAATGCATCACCCAAAACCGCACTGGTTGTCAGTGCCCACTCGGCCGATTTTGTCTGGCGCGCCGGCGGTTCCATCGCCTTGCATGCGCAACAGGGTTATGCGGTGCACATTGTTTGCCTGTCGTATGGCGAGCGCGGTGAATCCGCCAGGTTGTGGCGCAAAGGCGAGATGAGTGAAAAGCGGGTCAAGCAGGCGCGCCGCGAGGAAGCGCAGCAGGCCGCGGATATTTTGGGCGCCAGCGTCGAATTCTTCGATATCGGCGACTACCCGATGCGCGCCGACAAGGACACGCTGTTTCGCCTGGCTGATGTGTTTCGCCGCGTGCAGCCGGAGTTTGTGCTCAGCCATTCGATCAAGGACCCGTACAACTACGATCATCCGCTGGCCATGAACCTGACCCAGGAGGCACGCATCATTGCTCAGGCCGAAGGTTACCGGCCGGGCGAGAGAATCATCGGGGCACCACCGGTGTACAGCTTCGAGCCGCATCAGCCGGAACAGTGCGAGTGGCGCCCGGATGTGCTGCTGGATATCACCGATGTGTGGGACAAAAAATACGCGGCCATTCAATGCATGGCCGGTCAGGAACATCTGTGGGAGTACTACACCCGTGTTGCTTTGCAGCGCGGGGTGCAGGCCAAGCGCAACGTGGGTATCGCCTCGGGGCGCAATATCGAGTATGCCGAGGGTTACCAGAGCATCTTCCCGCGTGTGACGGAGAACCTGGCATGAGCGAACTGATGGGTAAAACCGGTCTGGTCGTGCGCAATATCCCCCGTGCCGACGCGGCGCTGGTCAACGAACTGGGACGCTACGGGGTGGCCACGATCCATGAGGCCCAGGGCCGCAAAGGCCTGTTGGCCCCTCGCATCACACCGATCCAGCGCGGTACGGTGATCAGCGGCACGGCAGTGACAGTGCTGGTAGCGCCAGGGGATAACTGGATGTTCCATGTTGCCGTGGAGCAATGCCAACCCGGCGACATTCTGGTGGTGGCACCGACTTCACCTTGTACCGACGGTTATTTTGGCGATCTGCTGGCCACCTCGCTCAAGGCCCGTGGTGTGCGTGCACTGATTATCGATGCGGGAGTTCGCGACACCCATACCTTGCGTGGCATGGGCTTCCCGGTGTGGTCGCGGGCCATCAGTGCCCAGGGCACGATCAAGGAAACATTGGGCTCGGTGAACCTGCCGATCATCTGCGCCGGGCAACTGGTCAACCCTGGGGATGTGGTGGTGGCGGATGACGACGGGGTAGTGATTGTGCGCCGCGTCGAGGTGGCGAAGGTGGTCGAGGCCAGCCGCGAGCGGGCTGATCTGGAAGACCACAAAGCCCTGCGCCTGGCCAAGGGCGAGCTGGGGCTTGATATCTATAACATGCGCGGGCGGCTGGCCGAGAAAGGCCTGCGTTACGTCGACAGCATTGAAGAACTCGGGGGCTGAGCATGACCCAGACCCGCATTCCTTGCCTGTTGATGCGCGGTGGCACCTCAAAGGGCGCGTATTTTCTGGCCAGCGACTTGCCCGCAGACCCGCTGTTGCGTGATCTCGTGCTGCTGGCGGTCATGGGTTCGCCGGACAGCCGGCAGATTGACGGCATCGGTGGTGCCGACTCGCTGACCAGCAAGGTTGCAATTATCCAGCCGTCTGCCCGGCCGGACGCTGATGTGGACTATCTGTTTGCGCAAGTGCTGGTGGATGAGCCGCGAGTCGACTACGGCCAGAACTGCGGCAATATCCTGTCCGGCGTCGGGCCGTTTGCCCTTGAGCGGGGGCTGGTGCCAGTGGCGGGGGATGTGACCCCGGTACGGATATATATGCAGAACAGCGGGCAGATCGCGATTGCCCATGTGCCCACATCTTCCGGCCGTGTCTGCTACAGCGGTGATGCGCGAATCGATGGTGTGCCGGGATTTGCCGCGCCCCTGGTCGTCGAGTTCGAAGACATCGCCGGGGCCAGCTGCGGTGCGCTATTGCCAACGGGTAACGCTGTTGATGTGCTGGACGGAGTTGCAGTGACCTGCATTGACAATGGCATGCCGGTAGTGTTGCTGCGGGCCCAGGAACTGGGATGCAGTGGCTATGAAAGCCCGGCACAGCTGGATGCGGACGTTGCGCTCAGAGCACGGCTTGAGTCGATCCGCATGCAGGCCGGTCTGGCCATGAACCTGGGTGATGTGCGCCAGCGTAATGTGCCGAAAATGTGCCTGGTGGCACCTGCACAGGCGGGGGGGGCGTTGTGTACACGTACATTCATTCCGCATCGCTGCCATACCAGTATTGGCGTATTCGGGGCAGTCAGCGTGGCTGCCGCGTGTTTGATCGAGGGGAGTGTGGCGGCAGGATTGGCCCGGGTAGGGAAGGGGGATGTGCGGCAACTTTCGGTAGAACACCCGACAGGAGAGTTCACGGTGGAGCTGCGTTTGCACCACGGCCAGTTGGCTGGGTGCGGGCTGATGCGCACGGCGCGGTTGCTGTTTGACGGGGTGGTGTGTGTGCCGGCGGCGGTCTGGGCAGGCTAGGACAAATACGCGCTGGCGTGGTCTATGCTCTTGTTCCCACCGGTTTGCCGGTGTCCGCACAAACAGGAGGTTGACCATGAGCAAGAAGATTTTGGTGGTACTGACCAGCGTCGAGAAATACCCGAACCTTGATCGCGCCACAGGCTTATGGCTGGGCGAGGCCGTGCATTTTGTGCACAAGGTCGAGGCCGCAGGCTATGCCGTCGATTACGTCAGCCCGCAAGGTGGGTACACGCCGATCGACCCCCACAGCCTTGCCGCCGACATGGCGTCGCCGATTGACTGGCAGTGGTACCACAACAAGGCGTTTATGAACCGGCTTGGGGCAACACTGACGCCTGATCAGGTCAACCCGGATGACTACATCGCCATTTATTACGCGGGCGGCCATGGCGTGATCTGGGATTTCCCTGACAACGAGAAACTGCAAGCGCTCAGCCGTCATATCTATGAGCACGGCGGGGTGGTTTCGTCGGTGTGTCATGGCGCTGTGGGTTTACTGAATATCAAGCTGAGTAATGGTGAACTGCTGGTCAAGGGCAAGAAAGTCACTGGTTTTTCCAATGAAGAGGAAGACCTGGCCGGATTAAGCCAGCATGTGCCGTACCTGACCGAAACCGAGCTGGTGAAGCGCGGTGCCTTGTATCAAAAGGCCGGTACCCCATGGGCACCGTTTGCCATCGCAGACGGACGGCTGATTACCGGGCAAAACCCGGCATCGGGCGGGCCGGTGGCCGAGCTGGTACTGGCGGCGATTCAGTAAAATCCCCCGTTCTAAAGCCGATGCAGGCCCCTCAGCCTGCATCTACCTGCCTGATACCCACATTAAACTTTTGAATCCCAAGGATATTCTGTAGCCTTGTCGCGCTTCAGTGCTTGTCCGTGCCTGATAACACACATTCTCCCAGCGGGGCTTGCCGGCCCGGAGCTGGTGGTACACTCGACTTTCGCGCAACAGCGCTTGCAGGTCTTGCGAACATGACGCAAATTTCTGAACGACTTCTGGTTCAAGCCCACCTTGATGCCAAGCAGCCCAAGCCGTTGACTGAGGCTCAAGCCCTCAGCCTGCGGGCGCAAATCGCGGCTGAACTTAAAGCCCGCGACGCGGTGCTGGTGGCGCACTTTTATTGTGATCCGGTGATTCAGGCCCTGGCCGAAGAAACTGGCGGCTGTGTCTCCGACTCCCTGGAGATGGCCCGTTTTGGCGCGGCTCACCCGGCCAAGACCATTCTGGTCGCCGGTGTGCGCTTTATGGGCGAAACCGCAAAAATCCTCACCCCTGAAAAACGCGTGCTGATGCCGACGCTGGAGGCCACCTGCTCGCTGGACCTGGGCTGCCCGGTGGAAGAGTTCTCCGCGTTTTGCGACAAGCACCCCGAGCGCACGGTGGTGGTGTATGCCAACACGTCGGCGGCGGTCAAGGCCCGGGCGGACTGGGTGGTGACGTCAAGCTGCGCGCTGGAAATCGTCGAAAGCCTGATGGATAACGGCGAAACCATTATCTGGGGGCCGGACAAGCATCTGGGCCGTTATATCCAGCGCCAGACCGGTGCCGACATGCTGCTGTGGGACGGTGCCTGCATCGTTCACGAAGAGTTCAAGTCCAAGCAGCTGGAAGACATGAAGGCGCTGTACCCGGATGCAGCGATCCTGGTGCACCCGGAGTCGCCGGAATCGGTGATCGATCTGGCCGATGCCGTGGGCTCTACCAGTCAGTTGATCGCTGCGGCGCAGAACCTGCCGAACAAGACCTTTATCGTGGCCACCGATCGCGGCATTTTCTACAAGATGCAGCAACTGTGCCCGGACAAGGTGTTTATCGAGGCCCCGACTGCGGGTAACGGTGCGGCGTGCCGCAGTTGCGCGCACTGCCCGTGGATGGCGATGAATACCCTGGAGCGCACGCTGGAATGCTTGCAGCAGGGCAGCAACGAAATCTTTGTCGACCCGGCACTGGTGCCCCATGCCATTCGCCCGCTCAAACGCATGCTCGATTTCACCCAGGCGGCGCGGTTGAAGCTGGCGGGGAATGCCTGATTAGCAAACCCGCTCCCACAGGAACTGAGCCAGTCAGGCTCAGTTCATCATTTCCTTGAGCGCCCGTTCCTGATCCATCAACTCCCGCTTGCGCGCATCCAGGCGTGCCGACAGCTGAAAGTTGTTGGTCAGCTTCTGGGCAAAGTCCAGTTGCTGGATGGCCTGGCGGTAATCCCCCACCAATGCGAAGTACTCCGCACGGGCCTGGTGCAGGCCGATGATATTGCCTGACAAACCTCGGGTCTCGGCAACCGAATACCAGACATCCGGGTCGTCGGGGCGGCTCTTGAGCAGCGCCTCAAGGGCCTTGTCGGCTTCCTTGGGATTATTCTGCTTGAGCAGCAAATCAACCCGGGCCTGATTGAGCGGGTAATTGCCCGGGTACAGGGTGCGCATCCGGTCGATACGTTGCTGGGCTTCGCTCAGGCGGTTGCTGTCCATGTCCAGCTCGATCTGTGCCAGGTTATAGGTGATGTCGTTGGGCGCCTTTTCCAGCAGTGGCTTGAGGGTCTCGCGGGCTTCGTTGAACTGGCTGCCTTTTATATAGGCAATCGCCAGGCCATAACGGGCTACGTTATTTTTCGGGTTTTCATCCAGTTGCTGGCGAAAGCGTTTGGCCGCCAGCCCCGGGGTTTCTTCGTAATTGAGTTGCACCCGGGCGCGGATCAACTGATAGCGCAGGCTGTCTTCGGTGCCGCCTGGCCGGGCCTGTTCCGCGCGGTTGCGGGTATCGGCGATACGCGACTCGGTGACCGGGTGAGTCAGCAAAAATTCCGGCGGCCTGCCATCAAAACGGTACTGGCGCATCAGGCGCTCAAACATGGTGGGCATGGAGCGCGGGTCGTAACCGGCTTTCTCCAGGTTAAGAATGCCGATGCGGTCAGCTTCCTGCTCATTCTGGCGCGAGAAGCGTCGCTGCTCTTGCAGGGCCGCAGCCTGGGTGCCGGCAATCGCAGCGATGCCGGCATCTCCTGCGCCAGAGGCTGCAACGATGATCCCGGCGAGCAGCGCTGCCATCATCGGCAGTTGCATGCGCTGCTGGGCTTCCACGCCACGGGCAAAGTGGCGTTGGGACAAGTGGGCCAGTTCGTGGGCCATTACCGAGGCATATTCACCTTCGGTCTGGGCATTGAGGAACAGGCCGCCGTTAACCCCGATGATGCCGCCGGGTGCGGCGAAGGCGTTGAGTTGCGGGCTGTTGATCAGGATGAATTCCAGGCGGCGGTCCTGCACCTGGCTGGTTTCGACCAGTTTGTAGACACTGGTCTCGACGTAGTCCTTGAGCTGCGGGTCGTTGAGTTGTGACACCTGGCCGCGCAACATGCCCAGCCAGGCGCGGCCCAGTTGGTACTCTTGCTGTGGCGAGACAATGGACGAACTGGCGTCACCCAGAGACGGTAAATCGTCGGCGAAACTCGGTGATGCGAGCAGGCAAGCGAGCGTCAACAGGGTAGGGCGCAGAAAAGTCATGCACAAGGCTCTGGTCGGTAAAGCGCTTACTGTAGCTGGACACTTGGCTGGCGACCAGTGGCGGGGTTGCTTGGGGTATTCTAGCCCGCATAAAAAAAGCCCTCTGTGGAGACGTATGCAATGACTGATGTGCTGGCCCATGATGCCGAACTGGATGCTGCCGGGCTCAATTGCCCGCTGCCACTGCTCAAGGCCAAGATGGCGCTTAACAAAATGGGCAGTGGCCAGACCCTCAAGGTGATTGCCACCGATGCCGGCTCACAACGGGACATTCGTACCTTCGCGCGCCTGGCAGGCCATGAATTGCTGCGTGAAGAAGTAGATGCTGGCACTTATCGCTACTGGTTACGCAAGGCCTGAGCCTTGCTTGACCTCGCTGTGGGAGCGAGCCTGCTCGCGAATGAATCGCTGCCGCAGAAGCGCTGCACTTTCTTTTAAGGAATATCGATGTTCAAGGTTTTACGTGGTTGGGTGCAGCGCTATTTCTCTGATGAAGAAGCGGTGGTGCTGGCGGTGTTGCTGGTGTTGGCTTTCACCGCCGTACTGACATTGGGCGGCATGCTGGCGCCGGTGCTGGCGGGCATGGTGCTGGCGTATTTAATGCAGGGCCTGGTGGTTGCACTGGAACGCATGCGGATGCCGGCCGCGGCGGCAGTCGGGCTGGTGTTTGCGCTGTTTATGGGGCTGTTGCTGGTGTTTCTGGTGGTGGTAGTGCCTTTGCTCTGGCATCAGTTGATCACCCTGTTCAACGAACTGCCGGGCATGCTTGCCAAGTGGCAATCGTTGTTGCTGTTGCTGCCTGAGCGCTACCCTCACCTCGTGTCGGATGAGCAGGTGTTACAGGCCATCGAAGTTGCACGGGGTGAAATCGGCAAGTTCGGGCAACTGGCACTGACCTTTTCGCTGTCCAGTTTGCCGCTGCTGGTCAACATCATGATTTATCTGGTGCTGGTACCGATCCTGGTGTTTTTCTTCCTCAAGGACCGCGCGGTGATTGGCCGTTGGGTGCGGGGTTATTTGCCCCGTGAACGGGCATTGATTACCCGCGTGGCCGAAGAAATGAACCGCCAGATTGCTAATTACATTCGCGGCAAGGTGATCGAGATCATCATTTGTGGCGGCGTGACCTATATCGCCTTTGTCACCATGGGCCTCAACTATGCGGCCTTGCTGGCGCTGCTAGTGGGGGTTTCGGTAGTGGTGCCCTATGTCGGGGCGGTGGTGGTGACGGTGCCGGTGCTGCTGATTGCGCTGTTCCAGTGGGGCTGGAGCGATCAGTTTATCTACCTGATGGCGGTCTACGGGATCATTCAGACCCTGGACGGCAATGTGCTGGTACCGCTGCTGTTCTCCGAGGCGGTGAGCCTGCACCCGGTGGCGATCATTTGTGCGGTGCTGTTGTTTGGCGGTTTATGGGGGTTCTGGGGGATATTCTTTGCGATCCCGCTGGCGACCTTGTTCAAGGCCGTGCTCGATGCCTGGCCGCGCGAGCAGCAAGTCGTATCACCGCTGTTGTAAATCACTGAACGCCAGAGATGAAAAAGCCCCGGCTCGTAAGAGTCGGGGCTTTTTCGTTACTGCATCAGCTTACGCTTGAATAACCGGGATATTGGCATTGGCTGCCGCTTCACGGAATTCGGCGATCTGATCAAAGCTCAGGTAGCGGTACACGTCCGCAGCCATGGTGTTGATCTCTGCCGCGTAGGCCATGTATTCCTCAACGGAAGGCAGGCGACCCAGGATCGAGGCAACCGACGCCAACTCGGCCGAAGCCAGGTAAACGTTCGCGCCGTCACCCAGACGGTTCGGGAAGTTACGGGTCGAAGTCGACACAACAGTCGAGTTCGGCTCTACACGTGCCTGGTTACCCATGCACAGCGAGCAGCCCGGCATTTCCATGCGCGCGCCAGCTTTGCCGTAAATACCGTAGTAGCCTTCTTCGGTCAGTTGGTGAGCGTCCATCTTGGTCGGCGGCGACAGCCACAGACGGGTTGGCAGCTGGCCTTTGACCTTGTCCAGCAACTTGCCCGCAGCGCGGAAGTGGCCGATGTTGGTCATGCACGAACCGATAAACACTTCGTCGATTTTCTCGCCAGCAACGCTGGACAGCAGACGGGCGTCATCCGGGTCGTTTGGCGCGCAGAGCACAGGCTCTTTGATGTCAGCCAGATCGATTTCGATAATGTGCGCGTATTCGGCGTCAGCATCGGCTTCCATCAGCTCAGGGTTGGCTACCCAGGCTTCCATCGCTTGAGCACGACGCTCGAGGGTACGTGCGTCGCCGTAACCTTCACCGATCATCCAGCGCAGCAGGGTGATGTTGGAGTTCAGGTATTCGGTGATCGACTCTTTGGACAGCTTGATGGTGCAACCGGCTGCCGAACGTTCTGCCGAAGCGTCGGACAGTTCGAAGGCTTGCTCGATGCTCAGGTTGTCCAGACCTTCGATTTCCAGGATACGACCCGAGAATTCGTTGATCTTGCCTTTCTTCTCTACCGTCAGCAGGCCTTTCTGGATAGCGACGTAAGGAATGGCGTGAACCAGATCACGCAGGGTGATGCCCGGTTGCATTTCGCCCTTGAAGCGAACCAGAACCGATTCCGGCATATCCAATGGCATTACGCCAGTAGCTGCGGCGAACGCCACCAGGCCCGAACCGGCCGGGAACGAAATGCCCATCGGGAAACGGGTGTGGGAGTCACCACCGGTACCGACGGTATCCGGCAGCAGCATGCGGTTCAGCCAGCTGTGGATGATGCCGTCGCCCGGACGCAGGGAAACACCGCCGCGGGTCATGATGACGTC
>Ga0302347_1000565_pt1 | contig 56756 bp, 52 predicted proteins | sample PhyWR1_FD_202178 | JGI IMG/M metagenome (GOLD analysis project Ga0302347, IMG submission 202178) | Leaf surface microbial communities from wheat plants in UC Gill Tract Community Farm, Albany, California, United States - DLSL W.R1 (v2)... | ecosystem: Host-associated > Plants > Phyllosphere >... | reverse complement strand
GCTTTATCTGATATCTCCACAGTAACTGTCTGAAATTCCTGCTGGTATAGTGACTGCCTTGATCCGAGTGATACAGTAAATTAGCCGGTTTTCCCCGTGCTTCCCAGGCCATCGACAGGGCTTTACCTGTCAGTGAGGAATCAGGGAAAAATGACATCGCCCAGCCAACCGGTTTACGGGAAAACAAATCGAGTACAACAGCCAGATAAGCCCAGCGTTTTCCCGTCCAGATATAAGTTACATCACCACACCAGGCCTGATTAGGCTCAGTAACAGCAAACTGGCGATCCAGACCGGACAAAGATCGGATACTGCCTTGATATGATAAATCTTCGCCAATTACACATGATGGGGATAGTGTTTATCGACAAATTGACGTCTAAATGACAACCCAACGTGACCAGAGAGGTTAGTAGCTACCTAATGCTCAGGCTGGGTGGAATAAGCCGAGTGGGGGTAACTGTGGCTAAGATGACCAGATATCTACCGGAACGCCAGAAAGCAAAAAACCCGCCATAGGCGGGTTCTTCTAAATAGTGGTGCCCGGACTCGGAATCGAACCAAGGACACGGGGATTTTCAATCCCCTGCTCTACCGACTGAGCTATCCGGGCAACGGGGCGCATTAAACCCTAATTGGCGTAAGACGTCAATGATAATTCAGTAAAGAAGCACTGTTCGCTCAACTTTACAGCAAATTTTACCGTATTGCAGCAATTTACAACATATGTTGCCTGATAAGCGACCACCTGGGGCAGTTTTCGAAAGGAGAAACAGATGGCTCATTCATACACAGAGAAAGTAACTTGCACCTTCTACTGGAGATGGGTGCTGAAGGGTTAAAGCGTGATAACAGAGCAATCAATGCAGCTCAATAAAGAAAAGCGTGAGATAAGATAAATTTTCTACTGGTTTTTAAATCATTTTATGAAATACATAGGGTTATCTGATGGAGGATAATAAATTATAAAATAACAGGGATAATAAAAATGATATTTATTAATAGTCCAGCGCCATTGGCAACACAAGTACTTAATACCGTAATAAAAAAAAAGCCTGTCAATGCTTTTTCTCCGCTGTTAAAAATAGCGGGTATTAAAAACAACGAGATTGAACTTTCTCGGGCGAAAAATTCCCTGGAAAAAATGAATATATTGATAAATAAGTCAGATCCGTGCCAGGTCGACTTGGCTGCGAAGTTTAAACGGACCATAAGAGATTTTCAGCTTAATCCTGGAAAGATAACAGACAAATTTAATATCGTCAGTGAGGGGCCTGATATACCCTCAGAGGACAGTAATTTTAAACTCGCAAAAGTGATTGATAAATTATACCCTCGGCCTCATACCAGTTTGGATAATATTGATCGGCTGGTTATCTTTGGTGATAGCCTTTCTGACTCCAACGGCAGAATGTTTGAAAAATCACATCATATCCTCCCTTCCTACAATCAGTATTATGACGGCAGATTTACTAATGGATTTGTCTGGGGGGAATACTTATCCTCACCTGCTTTTTTGAATAAAGAGATGGTTAATTTTGCTGAGGGCGGTAGCACTTCTGCAAGTTATTCACCTTTTAACCTGCGTAGCAATTTTTTATCAAATCTTGATAGCCAAATAAAAGATTACCAGCCATCCAACAGAGATTTAACGATTATTTTTGCTGGTGCTAATGATTACATCACTCTCCATAAACATGACATTTTGAAAGTCGTCGAAAACCAGATAGATGAAGTGGAAAAACTATTAGCAGGTGGAGTAAAAAATGTTCTGGTTATGGGAATGCCTGATATATCCCTGACACCAGAATCTGAGCATTCTGGGAATAAAAGAGAGTATAAAGATATTAGTATCGCGCATAATGTTTTATTACAGAAAAATATTGATGAGTTAAAAGTAAAATATCCAGAGGCAAAGGTATTTTTCTTTGACACCTCCGCCGCGCTAAATAATATCATTACTATTGCCCGTAATATTGGCTACGATACGACGCACTCCTATACCACTCATGGCTATATTCATATTCCTATGGAAACAGATCCGCTACTCAATATATCACCGGAGTATCTTTATAACGATGGGGTCCATCCGACCCAGGAAGTTCATCAGACTTTTGCTACTATATTGAATAATTTTATAATTAATAATTACTCAGATAAAGCTGCTGCCTCTTAATTTATGCCCTGGTGCGGTATAAGGGATTCCTTATACCGCACCACAGAATCAAGTCAGTGCGCCGCCTTTGCGACACAGAGCAAAGCGTAAGATATCTTCAGCCAGACGACGAGCGGTATCGATATCGGCCTGGTTATGTTTGACCAACAGTTTAGACAGGCAGCCTTCCAGCACCAGTTCCATTTGATCAGCCACCATTGCCGGGTCATCCACTTCAAGCTGGGCCAGTAAGGTATGGGTATAGCTCCAGGCAGCTTGCTTTTGCTGATCGGCCAGCTGATGAATGGGGTGAGTGGGATCAGGGTAAAAAGTGCAGGCGGCAATAAACAGGCAGCCTGGATAGCGCTGTTTATTCAGACATTCTGTGAGTGCCTGGTAGCGTTGCAGTAGTTTCTGCTGAACGGGTAACTCTTCATTAAGCATTAACTGACGCTGCCAGGCTTCAACTTTGCTACTTAAATAACGTAGCGCGTCATACAGCAAGGCTTCTTCATCAGGCCAGAATTGACGGATTTCTGTAACCGGGTGATGAGCTTCCTTAGCCACAATATCCAGCGTCATACGAGCAATGCCTTCACGTTCAAGGACATGCAAGGTATGTTCTAAAACGTCTTCACGTTGCACGGTGTTCTCCTTCGATTAACTCAAACAGCCAACACTATCTATTGTATCAGCTGGTGTAAATGGGTACTAAACTCGCCAGCATCCATAAAGCCAGTGACTCTTAAGTCAGGTTGCTCATGACCTTGTGGATCAAAGAACAAGATAGTCGGTAGTCCCAGGACATTAAGGTGTTTCAGTAAGGCTCTGTCCGCTTCATTATTTGCCGTGACATTGGCTTGCAGTAATACCATACCAGATAGTGCTTGCTGCACTTGTGGATCGCTAAAAGTATATTTTTCAAAAGCTTTACAGGCCGTACACCAGTCCGCGTATAAGTCTAGCATCACGGGTGCTCCCTGAGCCTTTTCCAGCGCTTGATTTAACTGATCGATATTTTCAATTTGTGTGAAGTTCAACTGGGACTGTTCACTATGGTTTGATGGCGCGCCAAATACCCAGTCCTGCAAAGGGCGAACGCTAATAATAGCAGCGACCAGGAAGACGATTTGCAGCACTCTTACCCAAGGCTTACTCACCCTCAGAGTGGTAATAAAAGCCCAGCAGAAGAAGACCGCCCCCAGTAAGCTCCAGAGACGTAAACCCCAGACATCTCCGATAACGCGTTCAAGTAAAAAGACGGGCAGCGCGAGAATAACAAAACCAAAAGCGATTTTGACACTTTCCATCCATGGGCCGCTTTTGGGAAGCAGCTTATTACCAAAGACGGTTATCAGCACCAGCGGTAGGCCCATTCCTAAAGCATAGAGATAAAGCGTTCCTCCTCCAAGCCAGAGATTTCCGCTCTGGGCGATATAGAGCAAAATTGCGCTTAACGGTGCGGTAGTACAAGGTGAGCAAATCAACCCCGCCAAGGCTCCCATAGCAAAGACACCGAAAACGGAGCCACCTTGCTGGCGCTGGCTGATTAACGTCAGGCGTGTCTGTAAAGAGGATGGCAGCTGCAGGGTAAATAAACCGAACATTGACGCTGCTAACAGAACAAACATCGCCGAAAGGCCGATAAGCACGTAAGGGTGCTGTAATGCCGCTTGAAAGGGTAAACCGACAGCGGCAACGACCAACCCTAAAGCGGTGTAGGTCAGTGCCATCCCCTGGATATAAATAAATGCCAGTATCAGCGCTCGGGGTGTGGAAAGACGCGTTTTCCCACCCAGCACGATACCTGAAATTAGCGGGTACATCGGTAACACGCAGGGGGTAAAGGCAATCCCGATGCCAATCAAAAAGGCCCATAACGCTGAGAAAGGTAACGAGTTATTCGACGTGCTGGATGAGACGTCAGCTACTGGAGAATCCGCTATCTGAGATAGGGGTAAAGCGTCGACGATACTCAGCGGAACGGTCAGTGTTTCTGGCGGATAGCAGAAACCGGCCTCAGCACAGCCCTGGTAAGTGACACTCAGAAAGGAACCTTTTTCGGCGCTATTGAGCGTAAGAGGCAGGCTAAAATAGTCGGTAAAAATCTCTGTTTTGCCGTAAAACTCATCTTCATGCCAGGTTCCCTGTGGCACTTCAAAAGGAGCCAGCCGGGCATCTGTGGGCAGCACTTTTATTTGCTGTCGATAGAGGTAGTAACCTGGTTTAATCTGCCAGTTCAGGGTGACCTGACGGTCAGTTTGTTGAAAATCAAATGCAAAAGCTTGTTCGGCAGGTACAAACTGAGATCTGTTTGCACCATCAAATAACCCAGCAAAGGCTTGTGAACTGCAAAGCAGCAGGATGAGTGTAAAAATGCGCAATACCATAAAAATTCTTCACTGTGTGATGAGCCACTGGCAAGGCCAGTGATGCCGGGAATAGGGGAAAAATAGCGAAAAAACGATCGATTGTCTGGTATTGATTCGTTACATGAGAATACGCGTGATAGTTTATCGCTGCCTAAAGCAACAGCGATAAACTATATCATTCAGCTGCAGATATAGGCGATTAAACCGCCTTTGTTTAATGATATTTACAGAATGATGCCACCCAGAATAAATCCGAACACTACGCAGAGTGTGATAGCAATAACACCTGGGATCATAAAGGGATGGTTAAACACATATTTCCCGATACGCGTCGAGCCAGTGTCATCCATTTCAACGGCAGCCAGTAGTGTTGGATAGGTCGGTAACACAAACAGGGCTGATACTGCAGCGAAAGAGGCAACAGCAGTTAATGGGCTTACACCGAGCATTAACGCAGCAGGTAACAGAGCTTTGGCCGTTGCGGCCTGAGAGTAGAGCAACATAGAAGCAAAAAATAGCACTACAGACAGTAACCACGGGAAGTCGTTTAGCAGATCCCCAGCGAAGGTTTTGATATCACCGATATGCGCCTGAACAAAGGTATCCCCTAACCAGGCAACACCGAGTACGCAGACACAAGCACTCATACCAGACTTAAAGGTACTGGCATTCAGTACTTCACCAGTATCGATTTTACAGCTGAAGCTTATCAGTGCCGCGATAGTCAGCATAAAGACCACAATCGCTTCATTACGTGGCAGCACAGGATCTTTAATCAGGCCAACGGTATCGCTGATGGCGGTGGCATAAAACATAACCGCAAGGATACCAATCACAAATAATAATACGGCACGTTTAGCATGTGGCTTCAGTTCTAATACCTGGGAACCACGCAGTTGCACTTCACCTTTAGCCAGACGTTCCTGGTAAACCGGATCATCTTTCAGTTCACAGCCCAGGAAGTTACAGACCCCAGCCGTCAGCATAATGGCAATCAGTGTTGAAGGGATACAAACAGCCAGCAGAGTCAGATAGCTGATCCCTAAGGGCTCCAGCACGCCAGAGAAAAAGACCACAGCAGCAGAAATAGGAGAGGCAGTGATGGCAATTTGTGAGGCAATAACCGCGATAGATAAAGGACGAGAAGGGCGGATACCTTGTTCTTTAGCGACTTCGGTAATGACCGGCAGTGTCGAGAATGCAGTATGTCCGGTTCCTGCGAGAACGGTCATCGACCAGGTGACTAATGGAGCCAGAAAGGTAATGTACTTGGGATGACGGCGTAACAGACGTTCAGCCATGCTGACCAGATAATCCATACCGCCTGCGACTTGCATTGCTGCAATAGCGGCGATGACAGCCATGATAATTTCAATCACGTCAAAGGGAATGGAACCGGGATTGATCTGAAAAACTAATGTCAGTACCAGAACGCCCAACCCTCCGGCAAAACCTATACCTATGCCGCCAAGTCTGGCTCCAAGGTATATCGCCAGTAAGACGATAACGAGCTCTGCAGCAAACATAATGACTTCCTCACTATTTAATCAATTGAAAATGAATTGTTATATTATTGTTGTATATAAAACGAAAAAGGCACGTCGATAGACGTGCCTTTTTGGCGTTATTCGGTCGAACTATTTATCGTTTTCATCTGTATACCGTTTGGCTTTATATGCCGGATGCATCAGGTTCTGAACGGAGAAGATATCGTCCAGTTCATCCTCTGTGAGCAAACCACGTTCCAGCACAACATCACGTACGCTCTTGCCTGTCTCAGCGCAAATTCTGCCCACAATATCACCGTTATGGTGACCAATGTATGGGTTCAGATAGGTAACGATACCAATGGAGTTATAGACGTAACTTTCACACACTTCTTTATTCGCAGTAATGCCGTTAATGCATTTCTCCAGCAGATTATAACAGGCATTTGTCAGAATATGTATAGACTCGAACATGGCCTGGCCAATAACAGGTTCCATCACGTTTAACTGTAACTGACCTGCTTCCGAAGCCATGGTCACAGTCATGTCATTACCAATCACTTTGAAACAGACCTGGTTTACCACTTCAGGCACCACAGGGTTAACCTTGGCTGGCATAATTGAAGAGCCTGCCTGAAGTTCTGGCAGATTGATTTCGTTCAGCCCGGCACGAGGACCAGAAGAGAGCAGACGTAAGTCGTTGCAGATTTTCGACATTTTCACAGCCAGGCGTTTCAGCGCACTGTGAACCATCACATAAGCACCACAGTCAGAGGTCGCTTCGATTAAATCTTCTGCTGGTACGCACGGGAGGCCACTGACCTCAGCCAGCCTTTGTACTGCAAGCTGCTGATAGCCATCAGGAGTATTCAGGCGTGTTCCAATAGCGGTTGCGCCGAGGTTAACCTCCAGCAGGAGTTCACCCGTACGCAACAGGTTTTTCTTCTCTTCAGTTAACAGGACGTTGAAAGCGTGAAATTCCTGACCCAGACTCATGGGAACCGCATCCTGCAATTGCGTGCGACCCATTTTTAGAATCGATTCAAATTCGACGGCTTTACGCTGGAAACCTTCACTGAGTTGGTGGATGGCTTCAATCAGTTTAATAATAGAGGCGTAAACAGCAATTCTAAAACCAGTAGGATAGGCATCATTGGTCGACTGGCACTTGTTGACGTGGTCATTCGGGTTGAGATACTGATACTCACCTTTCTGATGACCCATAAGCTCCAGCCCGATATTGGCCAGAACTTCGTTGGTGTTCATATTGACGGAGGTTCCCGCGCCACCCTGATAAACATCGACTGGGAACTGATCCAAAAACTTACCTTGTTCTAAGATTTCATCACAGGCCAGAATAATGGTATTAGCGATAGATTTAGGAATTGTTTGTAGCTCTTTATTCGCCATGGCAGCAGCTTTTTTAACCATCACCATGCCACGAACAAATTCTGGTATGTCGCTGATTTTATTGTGGCTAATGTAGAAGTTCTCAATCGCACGCAGAGTATGGATGCCGTAATAGGCCTCCGCTGGCACTTCCCTGGTACCCAGTAAATCTTCTTCGATACGAATGTTGTTTAGCATGTAAACCTTCTTATTTGAACTATCACAATGTACGCACACAGGATATCTGGCGCTGATAGGAATAGACCGATGATTATGCCCAATATTTGCTTATTGACCTTGATGATATGCTGATGATAGCTAAATGTATTAACCTGGATCACTTATTCTTACCAATGCAGGACAACAATTATTGATTTGTGACAGAGGTCAATAGTTGCTGATGATGAAAAAACACTTCCTTCCTCCCCTTGAATTTTGGCTATAGTGTCGCCATCTCTTAGTTGATAAACGTGACAACCCCATTTTTTGTGAGCGCCTGGTTAAGGGGCTTGCCTGATGACAGGAGCATTCAGTGCGCTGGATCCCATTTATAGCCTTCTTTCTCTATGTCTATATTGAGATTTCTCTCTTTATACAAGTTGCGCATATTTTCGGTGTTTTCATCACCTTGATTCTTGTGATACTGACTTCGGTGCTGGGTGTATCGCTGGTGAAGAACCAGGGTTTAAAGAACTTTATGCTGATGCAGCAAAAGATAGCGGCTGGTGAGAGTCCGGCGGCAGAGATGGTAAAAAGTGTCTCGCTGATCATCGCCGGTATTTTGCTTATCTTGCCTGGCTTCTTTACCGATTTTCTCGGTCTGTTATTACTACTTCCACCAATACAGAAACATTTAACCGTTAAACTGATGCCCCATCTGCGTTTTTCTGCGATGCCGGGTGGTGGATTTGGTGCGGGAAACACCCATCAAGGCAGTACTTTTGATGGTGAATATCAACGTAAAGATGAGACGACAAAGCGTCTTGAAGACCAGGATCGCCAGGATCGTTAAATTTTCTAATTTTTTTTGTGCCCCCCCTTGAAGAGGGCGTTAATAACCCCCATTTATTTGGGCAACAGCCGAATCCTGTTTGGGGCGGCGTTACCTAAATAACTACTGATTATCTCGAAGGAGAGCTATCAATGAGCATTCGTCCATTACACGATCGTGTTATCGTCAAACGTAAAGAAGTTGAATCTAAGTCTGCAGGCGGCATCGTTCTGACCGGCTCAGCAGCAGGTAAATCAACTCGTGGCGAAATTATCGCTGTCGGTAAAGGCCGCATCCTGGAAAACGGCAGCGTACAAGCGCTGGACGTTAAAGTAGGCGATATCGTTATTTTTAACGACGGCTACGGCGTGAAGTCCGAGAAAATTGACAACGAAGAAGTGCTTATCATGTCCGAAAGCGACATCCTGGCCATCGTTGAATAATATCTCCGTACGAACACCTGAACGAATTTGAGGAATATAAGAAATGGCAGCTAAAGACGTAAAATTCGGTAACGACGCTCGTGTGAAAATGCTTCGCGGCGTGAATGTACTGGCAGATGCAGTGAAAGTTACCCTCGGCCCGAAAGGTCGTAACGTGGTTCTGGATAAATCTTTCGGTGCACCGACCATCACCAAAGATGGTGTTTCTGTAGCACGTGAAATCGAGCTGGAAGATAAGTTCGAAAACATGGGCGCTCAGATGGTGAAAGAAGTTGCTTCTAAAGCCAACGATGCAGCAGGTGACGGTACAACTACCGCAACTGTACTGGCTCAGGCTATTGTGAGTGAAGGTCTGAAAGCTGTTGCTGCAGGCATGAACCCAATGGATCTGAAGCGTGGTATTGATAAAGCAGTTATCGCTGCAGTTGAAGAACTGAAAGCGTTATCTGTACCTTGCTCTGACTCTACAGCTATCGCTCAGGTTGGTACTATCTCTGCTAACTCCGATGAGACAGTAGGTAAACTGATCGCAGAAGCGATGGATAAAGTAGGTAAAGAAGGCGTCATCACCGTTGAAGACGGTACTGGCCTGGAAGATGAGCTGGACGTGGTTGAAGGTATGCAGTTTGACCGTGGCTACCTGTCTCCTTACTTCATCAACAAGCCTGAGACCGGCGCTGTAGAACTTGAAAGCCCGTTCATCCTGCTGGCTGATAAAAAAATCTCTAACATCCGTGAAATGCTGCCAGTTCTGGAAGCCGTTGCTAAAGCCGGTAAACCACTGCTGATCATCGCTGAAGATGTTGAAGGCGAAGCCCTGGCTACGCTGGTGGTTAACACCATGCGCGGTATTGTTAAAGTGGCTGCGGTTAAAGCACCTGGTTTCGGCGATCGTCGTAAAGCCATGCTGCAAGATATCGCTACTCTGACTCGTGGTACCGTTATCTCTGAAGAGATCGGTATGGAGCTGGAAAAAGCGACCCTGGAAGACTTAGGTCAGGCGAAGCGTGTTCTTATCAACAAAGACACCACCACTATCATTGATGGTGTAGGTGAAGAAGCTGCGATTCAGGGCCGTGTGACTCAGATCCGTAAGCAAATCGAAGAAGCAACTTCTGATTATGACCGTGAAAAACTGCAGGAGCGCGTAGCGAAACTGGCAGGCGGTGTTGCTGTAATCAAAGTTGGCGCTGCGACTGAAGTTGAAATGAAAGAGAAAAAAGCACGCGTTGATGATGCTCTGCACGCTACTCGTGCTGCAGTTGAAGAAGGTGTCGTTGCTGGTGGTGGCGTGGCATTAGTCCGTGTTGCTGCTAAGCTGGTTAACCTGACTGCACAAAACGAAGATCAGAACGTGGGTATCAAAGTTGCGCTGCGCGCAATGGAAGCACCACTGCGTCAGATAGTTGCTAACGCCGGTGAAGAACCTTCTGTTATTGCCAACAATGTGAAAGCAGGTGAAGGCAACTACGGTTATAACGCAGCAACTGAAGAATACGGCGATATGATCGCCTTCGGTATTCTGGATCCGACTAAAGTAACGCGTTCTGCTCTGCAGTATGCAGCTTCTATCGCGGGCCTGATGATTACTACCGAGTGCATGATTACCGACCAACCAAAAGGCGATGCTCCTGATTTAGGCGCTGGCGGTATGGGCGGTATGGGTGGTATGGGCGGCATGATGTAAATCATGTAGCCTGAATACTACTGCTTGTGAAGAAAGCCTGTAAGCTTATAGCTTGCAGGCTTTTTTTATATACCGAGCAGCAGATATCAAGTATATGTTTCATCGCGCGTTACCGGATAGACGTCGTTAAGCAGACGACGAATACCAGGACTTACAACACGTTGATGGGCCCAATAGCTGAGGTGACCGAGCCATTAAGCCGTTTTGTCATGCGCAATATATCCTATCGTGAGCACGCTTCAGTAGTGCCAATAATCAGCGCGAATATATCCCCATATCCCCAGAACAAGCCGTACGCGAAACGATCGCCAATGCTTTTGCTCATCGCAATTACAGCAACTTTGCTGGTGGTATTAAAGTAAAAGTCAGCCAGGCACATCTTATAAAAACCCAATCCCCATGGGGGCTAACCCTGATGCATTTCTCCCCAGCACTCTCTGCTTAAAGCGACCTCTCTCAAACAATTAGAAATTCATCTGATAGCTTAGTTAATTTTTTGTTGCAGAAAATTCTTCTCTGAAAGAGGATAAGTAGAACGTTCTACCTACAATAAAAATACGCTTATAGCGTGTAACATTACGCATTCGGGGAAATAGATGAAAATGTTTGCAGGGTTGGTGAGATCACTCTCAAAGCTATCGATGATCGGCCGCGCACTTATGCTGCCGATCTCTTTACTGCCCGCCGCGGGGCTGCTACTCGCCTTCGGAGATAAATTTAACCTGCCTTTGATGATGAACGCAGGTGCTGTAATTTTTGATAACTTACCTGTGCTATTTGCAATCGGTTCAGCGGTTGGTTTAGCGTCAGAGTCAGGGATTGCTGCGCTGTCAGCAGCAGTAGCGGTCTTGGTGACCAATGTCACCATCGGTACAGTGCTACATATCACACCGGAGATGGCCGCCAGTGGTGGTAAATATGCGATGGTTGTCGGTATTCCTACTCTGCAAATGGGGGTATTTGGCGGACTGATCTGCGGGATCCTGGCGGCTTGGTGCTACAACCGTTTCCATACATTACAGTTGCCTGAGTTTCTTGGATTCTTCTCAGGCAAACGTTTCGTTGCTATTGCAACCGCAGTGCTCTCATTCATACTTGGACTTATTCTTCCCTATATTTGGGAGCATATTCAGTCAGGTATTGATGCACTCTCCAGCATAGTCAATGGCGATAACCAGGCCGCCTCGACCTTTATTTTTGGTCTTGTTGAGCGCGCTTTAATCCCCCTGGGTTTGCACCATATTTGGTACCCTTCTTTCTGGTACTCTTTCGGTGATTACACCACCCAAAGTGGCCAACTTATTCATGGTGATCAAACGATTTGGTTTAAGATGTTAGAGGAAGGCGTAAAATCTTTTAGCAGCGATACCTATCATAATGCCGGTAAGTTTATGCAAGGTGAGTTTCCGCTGATGCTGTTTGCTCTGCCTGCTGCTTGTCTTGCGATGTATCATGAAGCGAATACTAAGAACAAAAAAATTGCCGCCGGTATTCTATTTTCTGCCGCGCTGACTTGTTTCCTCACAGGGATCACTGAACCGGTAGAATTTACCTTTATCTTCGTCGCGCCAATTTTATATATTTTCAACGCGATTATGGCTGGCCTGTCCTATATGTGCATGTATCTCCTTGATGCCCATATTGCAAAATCATTTTCAGCAGGCTTAATTGACTATATTTCGTTTGGTATCCTGCCATCGTTTAACGGTTTTGAAACCCACTATCTCAGCGTAATCATCGTCGGCGTGCCTATGGCGCTAATTTATTACTTTGTTTTCCGCGTTGTGATCCGTCGCTTAGATGTCAAAACACCAGGACGAACCGATAGTACAGCGAATGTTTCGGTTAAAAATGATCAAGAACTGGCGGCAGAATTGCTCGAACTCCTTGGCGGACCGAGTAATATCGATAACGTTGGAGCATGTATCACACGGTTGCGTATTGAGATTAAAGATAATCAGATAATAGATAAAGACGGGCTGCATCATGTCGGTGCTCGCGGCATTGTCTTTGTTGGCGATCACGGTGTACAAGTTATTTTCGGTGCACGCGCTCAGTTCCTTGCAACCGAAATAGATAAACAGATGCGCGAGTAACTGGCAGAATACGCCGTCTACTGTATGCTACGGAGGCGGCGTAGACCTTAGGGAGTATTATGAAGAAGGTTAGTATTATTGATGTGGCAAAAGCAGCGGGTGTTTCGGTTTCTACCGTTTCGTTAGTTCTTCGGCAGAAAGGAAAAATATCAGCTCAGACCATCGATAAAGTTCAGTCTGCTATGACTGACTTAGGCTATGTGTACAATGTGGCTGCTGCTAATCTTCGTGCAAACACTTCGAACTTGATAGGTCTGATCCTGCACGATTTTAGCGATACTTTTACTCTAAAAACGACTTCGAGCATTGTGCAATGTCTGGAGAAACGCGGATATATGGTCTTTTTAGGACAGCCCGCAGATCAAGATGCCCCTTTAGAACAATGTCTACTTTCATTCACTGGTCAAGGTGTTGCGGGTGTTATCTATCTCACGTCTAACACTCATCGCCAAACGCTACCAGAAGCAATAACGACATGTTCTCTCCCCGTCGTAGCCGTAACTCAAGTCCCTTTTGATTGTACGATAGATTTGGTGACGCGTGACAATCGACAAGCTAGCGCCTTAGCGACGCGATTTCTGATTGAGCGTGGTCATCGGCATATTGCTTATATTGGCGGTGAACGAGGCTGTCGGATGCGTGAACAGCGTATACTCGGTTATCAGAGTGCACTGTTACAAAATGGTTTACCTTTCCGCGAGGAATTAGCACCCACCTGTAGCGAGGAAACTGAGTTCGCTAGAAAAATCGCACGGCATCTATTGGAAAGTAATAGTAAAATTACTGCGCTGCTCTGTCATTCTTCCCATGCCATCATTGGCTGTTTAAGTGCCATACAACAGCTAGGACGAACAGTAGGTAAAGACGTATTCCTGACTCAACAGGTTTCACTTATTGGTTTCGAGGATATGCTACAAATAAACCTTAGTGCTCCCTCATTTACCTATATTTCGTCAGCCAGTGATGAAGCGGGAAATCAGGCCGTAGAATCTATTTTAGCTAAGATAAAACAGCCGAATCGTTCAGCACAGCATATCACTCTGACAGGTGAATTGGTCGGCAAAGAGTCTGGTTAACTTGCAGCGTTTTCCTAAGTAATAAGCAACTGATATGGCATGACGTAGTCTAAATAACAGCACTAACTGGTAGTGGAGTGCCCTCGATTCCCAGGACAGTTTATGTCCTTACGACGAGGCCTTTTCACAGACCTCCGGAGTGACTTGTGCAGGGTTATTACTCAACTTTTGCGGCAGAAAAATAACGCTGGGCATTATTAAAACTGATATCACGAACCAGCTGTCCCAGCATTTTCTCGTCTGTCGGAATTTCACCCTTTACCGCCAATGTGCCAAGCATATTACATAGAATGCGGCGGAAGTATTCGTGACGTGTGTAGGACAGGAAGCTACGCGAATCTGTCAGCATGCCGATAAACTGGCTTAACAGCCCCAGCTGCGATAACTGTTCGAGTTGACGCTGCATGCCATCTTTCTGATCGTTGAACCACCAGCCAGAACCAAACTGGATTTTACCGGCGATACCCCCACCCTGGAAGTTACCGACCATTGTCGCCAGCACTTCGTTATCGCGTGGGTTCAGGCAGTAGAGAATAGTGCGTGGCAGTTCATCTGTTTTATCCATTTCATCGAGTAATCGCGAAAGTGGATACGCAACCGGCGCATCGCCAATGGAATCAAAACCGCTATCTGCACCGAGCAGATTAAACATACGCGTATTGTTGTTTCGTAGTGCTCCGATATGTAACTGCATCACCCAGCCACGTTTTGCATACTGTTGGCCGAGCCAGACCAGCACTGCTGTTGTAAACTGTGCTGTTTCAGTCTCATCGGGGATCTCTCCGCCCAGGCGTTTTTGCAGAATAGCATCCAGCACAGATTCATCTGGGATCGGTGCATAACGGATAATTTCGATGCCGTGGTCAGAGGCAATGCAGCCATGGAGTGCAAAATGTGTGAGGCGACGCTCCAGAGCAGTCAGTAGGTAACTGAAACGACAGATATCCACATCGGCACTCTGCCCTAATTTCTTTATATAATCCGGAAATCCGTTCAGCTCAATTTTAAAGGCTCGATCAGGACGCCAGCTTGGACGGACTTCAATATCGAAACTGTCGTCCTGCGCAATTTGCCGGTGATATTCCAGGGAGTCGACAGGATCATCTGTGGTACCGACCATACGTACATTCATCTGCTGCATGATGCCACGCGCTGAAAATTCATTAAGGGTAAGTTTTTCATTGGCTTCATCCCAGATATCCTGTGCCGTTTCCGGCCCGAATATTTTCCCTGTGATACCAAACGGGCGACGTAGTTCCAGATGTGTCCAGTGATAGAGTGGGTTACCGAGAGTCATCGGCACGGTTTTAGCCCAGGCCTGGTATTTTTCGTAATCACTACTTGGACCGGTTATCAGATGCTCTGTGATCCCTGCGGCACGCATGCCACGCCATTTATAGTGATCCCCTTCCAGCCAGATCTGAGCGAGGTTATCAAAGCGGCGATTCTCCGCGATCTCTTTTGGATTCAGGTGACAGTGATAGTCGTAGACTGGCATATCTGCCGCATAGTCGTGATAGAGACGGCGAGCAATATCACTGTGCAATAAAAAGTCTTCACAAAGAAATTGTTTCATAGTCTTCCCTAATCATAAAATGCGCGATGGATCCCGAGTTCCAGGCCGCGGATTTCAGCCAAACCTTTCAGGCGTCCTATTGCCGAATATCCCGGATTCGTTTTCTTTTTCAGGTCATCCAGCATCTGATGACCATGGTCTGGGCGCATTGGGATCAGTGATTCCTTCCCGTTCTCACGGCGACGGTGCTCTTCGGCTGCTACTGCACTGATGACACGATACATATCCACATCACCTGCCAGATGTGCGGCTTCGTGGAAAGTATTCGGATTCTCTTCACGCAAAGTTGAGCGCAAATGAAGGAAGTAAATCCGCGATCCGAAGGTTTCAATCATCTTGACCAGATCATTGTCAGCGCGTACCCCGTAAGAACCGGTGCACATGGTATAGCCGTTGGCATCGCTGTTCACGGTATCCGCCATCCACTGCATATCTTCAATCGTCGATACAATACGTGGCAGGCCGAGGATTGGGCGCGGAGGATCATCAGGATGTACAGCCATCTTCAGGCCAGACTCTTCAGCAACGGGAATAATTTTGTTCAGGAAATAAGCAAAATGTTCACGTAATTTTGCTTTATCAATCTTGGAGTAACGTTGCAGGTGTTGACTGAATTGCTCAAGAGTATAGCCTTCTTCAGCTCCAGGCAGACCAGCAATGATGTTATTGATTAGTCTTTGTTTTTCATCATTTCGCATCGTTTCAAAACGCGTTTTGGCCTGTGAGAGTTCTTCAGCTGTGTAGTCCTGTTCAGCACCTTCACGTTTTAACAGGTAAATCTCAAACACCGCGAATTCAATCTGATCAAAACGCAGTGCTTTGGAGCCGTCTGATAATTCATACGCAAGGTCAGTACGTGTCCAGTCGAGGATCGGCATAAAGTTATAACAGACAGTATAAATACCGCAGGCAGCCAGGTTACGCAGGGATTGCTGGTAATGGCTAATCCATTTTTCATAGTCACCGGTTTGTGTCTTTATATCTTCATGAATCGGTATGCTTTCTACCACTGTCCATTCCAGATTATTGTCTTCAATCAATGCTTTACGCTGTTTAATTTCATCTATAGTCCAGATTTCACCATTCGGAATATGGTGCAATGCGGTCACTATTCCGGTTGCTCCTGCCTGACGAATATCAGATAAAGTCACTGGGTCTGTAGGTCCGAACCAACGCCAGGTTTGTTTCATAAGTAACTCCTTGAAAGCAGAATAAGACTTTTTGGTTATCCAAAAATAACGGCGCTATGTTTTTATTGCCCATATTGCTATGGAAAATAGTCACATCGCGCTTGTTTGGAGCATTCTCTTACTTGAACAATCAAGATGTCAATCAAATCGTCAAATTTGGTCAACCAAATATTGATTTTATAACAAATTGATTGCCCAAATTAAAGAAATAAGACTTGAATCACCCTATTGATCTGATTTTTTATACAAAATGGCTCCGTCTGAAGTTTTTATGTATAAAAATGTCAGAATGATAAATTTGGTTTACCAATAAAATGTTAATAACACAGGGTATTGATAAACATATCAGGTCGCCGATTTCAGGAGCGCAATCATGAGTCAAGGGCTAAATTCTATGCCTGCAGGGTTAGTGAAAAAGAAACGAGTTATTGCTAAGTTACGATGGTGGATGCTGAGTTTATTTTTATTAGGGGTAACCGTTAACTATATTACTCGTAACTCTTTAGGTATTCTTGCTCCAGAGCTTAAAGTCGATCTCAATATTAGTACCGAACAGTATTCATGGATAGTTGGCGCATTCCAGCTCGCCTATACCATTTTTCAACCAATATGTGGTTGGTTTATTGATGTTATTGGTTTAAAACTAGGCTTTTTTATCTGTGCGATTGTTTGGGCATTAACCTGTATGTTTCATGCCGGGGCAACGAATTATATTCAATTATTAGTATTGCGGTTTGTTATGGGTAGCTCTGAAGCCGCTGCGACTCCAGCTAATGCTAAAACGCTCGGTGAATGGTTTCCGAAAAAAGAACGTCCAATTGCTGCCGGATGGGCTGGTGTTGGCTTCTCTCTTGGGGCGATGTTAGCACCTGCTATTATTTATTTTTCACATTCATTATTTGGCTGGCGGGGAGCATTCGTTTTTACTGGCGCCTTAGCATTAGCATGGGTTATTTTGTGGTGGTTGTTTTATCATTCACCAGAAAAACATCCTAACTTAAGCGAAAAAGAGTTATCTTTTATTCAACAAGATAATGAGCCTCCTGCTGTTAAATTACCTTTTTTTACTGCATTAAAAATAGTCGCTAAAAATAAACGTTTTTACGGTATTGCTATTGCTGCATTTATGGCTGAACCCGCCTGGGCTGTAATGAGTTTTTGGGTACCATTATATCTAGCCCAGGAATATGGCATGAACCTAAAAGAAATTGTTATGTTTATCTGGCTGCCGTTTCTTGCTGCTGATTTAGGCAGTGTTTTTAGTGGTTATTTAACTCGCGTCTACATACGTTTCTTTGGTTGTAGTCAAATAAATTCGATTGTTGCAAGTTCTGTCACTGGAGCATTTTGTATGCTTTCTCTGGTAGCGATTGCAATTACCAAAGACCCCTATGTTGCTATCGTTCTCATTTCCATTGGCGGTTTTGGTCACCAAATCATTTCCTGTATGCTAAGTGCATTAGTTGTTGAATCCTTTGATAAAGGACAAATGGCTACAGTGAATGGTATGCGCGGATCCTGTGCCTGGATTGCCAGTTTTATATTTTCTTTAATCATTGGTGTGACCGCGGACAAAATTGGTTTCAACCCTCTCTTCGTTGCAATGGGATTCTTTGATTTGATTGGGGCTATTTTCTTAGTTGCTTTTATTGCTGAGCGTCGTGGTAAAAAAAATAATACTTCAGGTTTAACAGGGTAACTGTAATGAAAATATTAAAACAATGGATCTTAAAGCAGACAGATGATCATCATGTTGAGTTACTTGTTGAAGGAAAGCATACCCTTCGTATCTCTATTTTAGATACAGACCTTTTTCGAGTCGCTCTTAAGCCAAATGGTGAGTATTCGTTAGACAGAACCTGGAGTATTGATCCCAGCCAGGATATACCATGGGAAGGGCGTCCAAGAGATGAGTTGAGTGGTTTTAAATTACCTCCATTTACGGTTGAACAACATGAAGAACAGCTTGTAATATCGACTGAATTACTACAGGTGACGGTTCATCAGCCGCTTTGGCTGGAATGGTCGTATCGACACAATATTAATGAACCCTGGCAGTTCCTGACACAAGATAGAACCACCAGTGCTTATTTATTAAATGCACAAGGTCATGGTGTTGCCCATTATCAAAGCCGTTATCAAGATGAGCGGTATTATGGTTTAGGTGAAAAAGCAGGCCCACTCTCTCGTAATGGTCAACGTTATGAAATGAGAAATCTGGATGCGATGGGTTATAACGCCGCTAGCACAGACCCTTTATATAAGCATGTTCCTTTTATTATTACTCAGCGTGAAGAAGTTAGTTTTGGTGTTTTCTATGATAACTTGAGTAATTGTTGGATAGATTTAGGTAATGAACTCGACAACTACCATAAACCTTATCGTCGCTGGCAAAGTGAGGCAGGGGATATTGATTACTTTCTTTTCACCGGAAAGCAGGTTCTTGATATAACTAAACGCTTTGTTCGATTAACCGGTAAAACTATTTTTGGACCAAAATGGAGCCTAGGCTACAGCGGTTCAACGATGCACTATACCGATGCCCCTGATGCGCAACAGCAGCTTCTGAAGTTTATTCAATTATGTGAACAGCATGCGATACCCTGTGATTCATTTCAATTATCTTCCGGGTATACATCGATTAAAAATAAGCGCTATGTCTTTAACTGGAACTATGACAAAGTCCCCGACCCAAAAACGATGACGGCGTCATTCCATCAGGCAGGTTTAAAACTTGCTGCCAATATTAAACCCTGTTTATTGCAAGATCATCCTCGTTATCAAGAGGTTGCTGACAATGGTCTATTTATTACTGACCCAGAGACAGAGAAACCTGAGCGTTCTTGTTTCTGGGATGACGAAGGTTCTCATATAGACTTTACTAATCCGGCAGCCATTTCCTGGTGGAAAGATAACGTTAAAACGCAGTTATTAGAGATGGGTATAGATTCTACCTGGAATGATAACAATGAGTATGAAGTATGGGATGGTGAGGCGCGTTGTTTCGGATTTGGTAAACCAATATCGATAAAACATATTCGCCCAGTGATGCCACTGTTGATGATGCGTGCCTCCATGGAAGCTCAGGTAGAATTTGCACCAGAGAAACGCCCATATTTGATTTCCCGCTCTGGTTGTGCGGGTATGCAGCGATACGTTCAAACCTGGAGTGGTGATAACCGCACTAACTGGGAAACGTTGCGCTACAACACGCGTATGGGCGTTGGGATGAGCCTGTCAGGTTTATACAATGTCGGGCACGATGTGGGTGGGTTTTCGGGTGATAAGCCCGATGCAGAACTGTTTGTTCGCTGGGTACAAAATGGCGTGATGCATCCACGCTTTACTATTCACTCGTGGAATGACGACCATACGGTTAATGAGCCCTGGATGTACCCTGCGGTCACCGGGGCTATTCGTTCAGCGATTGAATTACGTTATCGTCTGATGCCTTATTTATATACCTTATTATGGCAGGCCCATGCCGATGATGAACCGATGTTACGTCCGACATTCCTGGACCATCAGCATGATAAGCAGACATTTGAAGAATGTGATGAATTTTTATTAGGGCGTGATTTACTGGTTGCCAGTGTTGTTGAAGCCCAGGCGCGCACTCGTACGCTATGGTTACCTGAAAATAATCATGGCTGGTACGACTATGATAGCGGTGCCTGGTACAGCGGCGGCCAGTGGATAACCGTAGATGCACCATTAGAAAAGCTACCCTTGTTTGTCAGAGCGGGAGCCGGTTTACCTGTTTCATCGCACTTACAATATGTTAATCCTCAGCTGGATACAGAGCGTGAGTTACATCTGTTCCCAGCGTCAGGTCAGGCAGTATCGAGTGGCCTCATATTTGAAGATGATGGTGAGTCCTGGGGATATACCAAGGGTAATGCGCTCTGGGTTAACTGGACGCTGGAAACTACGGCAAATAAATTATCTTTATCTGTTGATACTAAAGGCGACTATATTCCTGAGTGGAAAAAATTACAGGTACGCCTGCCGGAAAAAGAAAAACGACCGTTGTATATTAATGGTATTTTATCTAATGAATGGCATTTAAAATAATGACTTAGTTATTCTGATTAACAAGTCCATGTGTTATCACATGGACTTGTTTTCTTTATCTTCACTGATATTCTCTTATAGTTATTTTGGGTATATATTGAAAATGTAAGACTCCATTAATTTAAAATTTTTTAGGATCATTGAGAGTGTCAGAGGTAAAACGCCCTTACCAGAAAGTCGGTCATGTATTACGCCAAATGATCATCGAGATGAATTGTTCTATTGGTGACAGGCTTCCCCCTGAGCGTGAAATTGCAGAACGGTTAAATGTTTCCCGTGCTGTGGTACGCGAGGCATTGATTATGCTAGAGATTGAACAATTAGTTGAGGTTCGTAAAGGTTCAGGCGTTTATATTGTTGCACTACCTCATCACAGCGGAAACGTAGCGACTGATCCCTGTACCCTGAATGCGGCTGGCCCATTTGAACTGTTGCGAGCAAGGCAGTTACTAGAAAGCAATATTGCAGAATTTGCAGCTACCCAGGCTACTTCAGGCGATATTGCGAGTATGCGCAGTGCTCTACAAAGGGAGCGTGATGAACTAAAAACTGGGGAAGATGAAACAGGCGATCGCGAGTTTCACTTGGCGATTACCCTGGCAACGCATAATAGTATGCTGGTTGAATTACTGAAACAGTCCTGGGCATGGCGGGAAAATAATCCAATGTGACTGATGCTTCATACCCGGATAACCAATAAAGATTTCCGTAAGGAATGGATAACGGATCACCAGACTATCCTCGCTGTGATGATTAAAAAAGACTCAGTAGCAGCCAAAGAAGCGATGTAGCAGCACCTGGAAAATGTAAAGCAGCGTCTGCTGGAATTATCAGATGTGGAGCACCCTTATTTTGATGGTTATCTGTTCAATTCATATCCGATTGATTTTGTTAAAAATGATATTCGTGTTACTGGCTTCTCAGTGAACTGAGAAGCACGACTGAAATGTTATAATACACTACAAATAAATACTGGTCCTTGAAGCCCTGAAGCTAAAATCAAATGCTTACCAATTTTGTTTATCTTTAGTAGTGTGAAGCCGCCAGGCAATGTGTAAGCGAGGTACTTTGATATTAAATCTTCTGGGGTATTATCCTGACCTAATTTATTGACATCATTAATAGTAATTTCATAATTACTATTATTCCTAACTTGATAGCTAAAATCCAGATTTCTGGCGAGGGTATATTTATTTCCGTCTTTAATAACGACGCCTCGCATATGTATATAACCCTTTCCTGTATTAGTAAAATTGAAACTAGTAAATATATTATATTCAAAATTATGATTGCTATCGTTGAGTTTATAACTAATCGTAGATTTACATAAATTATTCTCTAATAGTATTTTAGGCTGAGTGAAAAAATAGACGAAAATTACTGAAGATATAATAAATGTTATGCATGCAACATGTAATAAAATGTTTTTTTTCATGATGTTACCAGCTTGTTCTATTTGTCAGACACTCATCATTAGCGCTGTTTGTTTTTTTGCAGCGTGTCAGCATACTGTAATCACCTTTTTCTCCGTATCCAATATTTTCATTTCTGTAGTAATAGAAATAAATACTGGTATCGCAATCAAGATTATACTTGGTAGCCTGGTGAATAACTGCTTCCATCTCTGACTTTTTTTGCAATTCTGTTTTATATTCAGAGAAAGAATAAACCGGGCATTCACCTATTTTACCTAAATTATAAGGATGTATAACTATTGATGAATCGGACTTTTTTGATATGATTACTGTTATCGTGATAGCTAATAAAAAAATAAAAAAATAAAAGAGTAACAGTTTTTTATCTGTGGAGAAAATAATAACAGGAGAAGATGATACTGTATTTTTAGTTGCGGAAATATTTTCTTCTTTTAATATTTCATTTTTTTCTAATGCTGGTTTTTCTTCCGCTATGGTAATGTTAACCTCAAAGGAAAGCATATATCCCTGTTTTGGTACAGTAATAATCGGTTTTTTACCCAGATGATTCGAAAAAATACCACGTAAAGTACTAAGATATTGATTGAGCGTATTCGATGAGCCGGGTTTACCGTAATTGTCCCAGACTTTAGTTAGGAATTCTTCTTTTGTGATTACTTGGCCTTGGTTTATCACGAGTAGCAAAAGAATACGATTGAGTACTGGAGGTAACGTAATCGTTTCTTCAGAACCTCCTTCCAGATAATGTAGTGTTCCATCACTGGAACGATAAAGAATATTGTTATCAAAAAGATAGTCCATTTTTATGTCCTTTACCTGCATCTAATCTTCACAGATTGGTTTTGTTCTCAATCATATATAGTAATCATAAGAACTTAAATAACAATATATCAAATGTTTCCATTTAATTTCAAATAAATTCTTAAAATATTGAATTAAAATTTATGGTTCATTTAATCAGTGAGGTTTTTTCTGTGGAGTTTATCGGAATGCTCTATTAATTGATGGCTTTAATTCAAACAGTATAAAAAAATCATGCAAAGTTATGCCTGATTATGTATCTCTAAAAATATATTTTTGGTCTTTTTTTAGCAAGTAAAGTTTTTTATGCGTTTATGAGTGATATCCAATACAATAATTTATTTATCCACTAATAATATATTATATTGATATTATTTTTTTGTTATGATGGGATTGTAACGATCAACTAGTCGTATAAAATTAGAACATCTTTATATAAGTAATTTCGCTTTATACTATTGATAATATTCCAGTCAACTTCGAACGGGAAGGATTCCTATCGTGAACATATAATAAGCACTCTGAAAACACGTTGCCATATTTATTAATTAAAGTGCTATATATGCCCGATGATAGACTTGTGCTACGGTATTTAAAATGAAAAATTGCATCAAAAATTTTCGACTTTTTATCATAGTATTTAAAAATAGGGAGCCGGGTGGAGTAGAAGAAATTCCTTTCTCATAAAATGAAAAAACTACCTGATGACTACAGATGAGTTATGTCATCTTGTTATTGTCTTGATAAAAAAGGTGCATAACAATATCTATCTTTTCCCATGTCTAAGATAGTGAATGTTATATATAAAAAACACTATAGAATCCTATTGAAGGATTACGTTTTTTGGATAGGCGATACCCGTCTTTTCACATGCAACATGCAACATTCAAAATCAAAACAATATCTGATTGGTAAATATAAATGATTAAAGGTAAATGAAAGGTGACAATCAAAAGAACAGTGAAACACAAATTAATCATCTCAACCACATTGCGTTCGACAGTGTTACATTGCATTCTATAATAATTACATTATATTCGATAGCATTACATTTTTTTAAATTATATAATTTGGTTTATAGTTCTTTGTTTTTTATAAAAAACGTCAATAACTAGAATTTTGTTCTATAAAACATATTATTTTATATATAATATGCTATTAGGTTGTTTTTTGCGTAGAATATATCTCATTGAAATCACAGGGTGAAGGAGCCCTGTATCACTATGATGAGGTTTGAATTAGCAATGTTCTGATACCTGAGTGAGTACTCTAATCTATCGTTAACGCGTTTTAGAGATAAAAAATTATATTGCAACCACGTAGCTTTTAAGTTCTGCAATACAATATTAAATTAAACACCACCATGGTAAATGTTTGTGGTGAGGATAGTTGACATCTAAATTTTATTATTAACCATTATTAATGCTCATCATTTTTTATAAATTAATATCTGATGCCAGATTGCCCGATAAAACGTAAAGGATTTAAGATTATCATGCATGAAACTATAGAGTTTTCATCTTCAAGGTTATGTCGATTTGATTTGAAACCTTATGGTTATAGTTTTTCCTCAAGTATCATTTATCTTTGTGATGAAAAACTATTAATTAACTATAGTAAAAATTTTCTTGTACGTATCCAATTACGAAAGACTATGGGTAACTTACTCACTTTTTTTTTAGAAAGTTCAGATGGAAATTTTATTTCTGACGATGAAATCATGAGAAGAGTTTGGGAAGATAATGAATTAAGAGCTTCCACTCATCGTCTATGGCAGGTTATGAAAAATCTTCGTTATAAATTAATTGACGCAGGAATGACGGATGTTTTTTTTTCTCGTACAGGAAGAAATGGTTTTGTTGTAAACCTCAGCGAGGTTACTACGCTTTATCATGGAAACAAAATAGGGTGAATAACACCCGGATTTTTTTAAACTAATTTAAGGTTATATGATGTCCAAAGTTTATTTTTTTTCTGATGATTTTTATTTTCTAACGGGAATGCAAGAATCTTGCAAAGACAGAATTACAGAGTATACGTTTATTACAACTACTGATAAAACGCATATTGTGGAGGAAAAAATAAATGCCTCAAATTATGATGACGTTTTTATTTTTTCCTTTGCGAATAAGGTTTTGCTAAATCAATTTTTGGAAATAGATAGAAGAAGAATGTTTAAATTTATAATTATTATTAACACTCCGATGAGTGCCCCAAAGATAAATATTGGAAATTGGTTGGTGATCTCCAAATTTAATAATTATGTTGAAATTGAGCAAGCGGTGGCTGCACAGATCGTTTATCAACCCTCTGCACGGCGTTTTTACTTTACTCCAAGAGAGGAATATGTATGGTCTTTATTACGACGCGGTAAATCTATCCATGAAATTGCTCGTTATCTAAATTTGTCTCCTAAAACTGTCTACGCAGAGAGAGGAAAATCACTGAGGAAAATCAGTTTTGAGCGAGGGAATGAACTTGTCTATCTTAAGTATGGCCATATATTTCATGGCTAATAGTCCTGACTACGTTATTTGATGCAGATCCAGTGCAGGGTGTAAAACTGGACCAACGTTGAAAATCAAAAACGAATAAAGTTAACTTGCCAGGTTGCAGTGTTTTTTTGCTACGTATGTGTTATTAGCAACACTATCAATATGCATCGTTCCTGGCTTGATAACTATGGAGTAGCTACTCATTTAGTGAACCCATTAAATCGAACGCTAGCTGATATGTCCTGATTGCTATTTAGCAACCTAATCCCAGGGATATTAAAATTATTTTTACCGTAATACCGATTAAATAGATAAAAGTTTATTCAGTTAGCCGCGAGTCGCGGCGACGAAGAAATCGTGCTTAGTGCTAGCATCCGGGATAAATACACTGCCTTGATTACCTACGACGATGATAAAGTTATCCGCTCTCGCTATTGCTGCCAGTGGGCGTGATGCCCAAATCAGAACTCGAGTTGAGCAAAGAAAATCCCTCCAGGCGGAATAGTCCGGCAGATATCGCCGTGGTTACCCCGTAACACTGATTCGGGAAACATCTGTACCCCGACGACCTGCCCGGTATCCAACATCGGGTGAGATAATTTTATCTGCCCTTGTTCTACTTTCAGATATTGTTACTTGCAATAATATTTTCATACATACTTGGCGTGACTATCATTTTTTATAAATTATCGCCATCAAAAAAATAATTCAGTTTGAGTTTTCTCTAAGCGAGAGTTTAAAATAGTATAATTAATTTCTAAGGCATCAGATGGGAAGTAGATTAGTTTAAATATGTACAAAATAAAATCAGACATTTCCATATATCATTAGAGTCGTCTTAAATTTATTTTCTTTATGATTTTGGACAAATTTTGTCAGAGTCTGGTTATTTAACGATGAATGCGGGCGAAGATGATTATATTCCTGCCGCCAGTGTTCAATCTTCTCCTGAGTATCTTTCAAAGACAGGTGCCAGTGCATATTAGACATTCACCCCGCACTACCATTAAATGACCCGATAAAGGCATTATCCATAGGCTTTTCGGGCCGTGAGAAGTCCGTCGTGACCTTGTTTCATACGCCCATTTACCTCGGTTAAGAGATGAATTTTCTGTCGCTGTTTGTCTGCAACCTTTGCGGCACACGCCCCTGTGACTGCTTTAAACGATCCATAGCAGCAATAACATCATCGCCACGTAACCCCTGACTTATCTCTATCACCAGATATTCCCGACTAAAATTACCCACTATAGTTAGCGCCCTGATCTGAATGCCGGTTTCAGCCTGTTTGAGTACAAAGGCGATTTTCTCTTCGGTATAGCGCGTCTTTTGATAACGAATAACCTCTTTTTGGGCGGAAAAGAAGGGCCGAAAAATCGACTTCATAGTTGTAATTTGATAAAAAACAATCGGATGAAGAATCTAAACTCACATTCAATCAGCAGAACTCATCTGCTACTACATTATTATTTTAAATCTAGTCAAAGTCACAAAAAAATAAAATTAAGACGACTCTACTGATATATAGAAGCGTCTGATTTTATTTTGTACATATTTAAACTAATCTACTTCCCATCTGCTGACGTAGTAGGAATTATTTGTGTCATTTTAAATTCTCTCTTTAGAAAAAGCGCGAGCTGAATTATCTCTTGATGAAGATACTTTATAAAATTGTATTTTTTTGTCAGGTGTGTATAAAAATTTTATTAAAATAATAATATCTAAAAATAGAATGATATTCGATATAAGCCTCTGATTTTAATGTGGTTTTTGCTTTGTTTGTTTTGACTGAAAGATTGGTGTCTGTGTCATTGTTACCATCGACTCAGTTGTCACCAGTATCTGGCGAGAGCGAGGGTTTTGGAGTTAAAAACATCGTGAGGTAGGTCTTAGCTTGAGCAGAAATATGAGGTGTTGAGTTATTCCGTGCATTTTTTGTTTCCGGCTTACAGCCTTGTAAGTTTATGACTGCGCATGCGAATTGTCGTGTGCAGAGATAAACTTATATGTTGGTATAAGTGAGGAATTAAATAATTCAATTTAAGAAATTCAATTGGATTATTTAGTTGGGTTATTTAATTGAATTTATATTTCATTTATTTCATAAAGGAAGTCCAAGATGTCTTTTAAAAAAATTGCATTAGCTGCAGCTGTATTCGCCACTGTTTCTGGTATGAGTGTAAGTGCGATCGCAGCACCATCTGCTGAAGTGACGCTGCAAGGTATCATCACCAGCTCAACCTGTGACGTGACCATCAATGGCGGTAAATCTGTGCTGAACGTCGGTGTATTTAAATCAGCAGATTTCCTGGCAAACCAACAGTTGGGTTCAGCGACGCTGCCTGTGTCATTAACTAACTGTGCCGATGATGAAACGGGCAACCTGATCATTCAAGGTTTAACCTCTGTTGCTAACAATGACAAAAATATTTTTGTTAACGACGATGCAAATACCGTGGGCTTCATGATTGCGGACGAAGCGGGCGATATCCTCACCAATGGCCAAGAAATTCCAGCAGAAGTTAAGGTTGGCGAAGCCGCTGACTTTAACTTTACCGTGGGTATGGCATCAACTGCATTAGCACCAACCCCAGGCGCATACAGTGCACCAGTACTTGTTGCGTATATCGTTGAGTAATTAACGGTTTAATCTTGTGTGCGGGGGTTGCCCTGCACACAGGTTATTCCCGCAAGAGAGGTTTTCATGCGTATGTCTCGTTGGTGTTCCTGGGCGTTAGTCTTGTTTTGGTTGCCATGTATGAGTGCGCTCGCCGGCATTTCGCTGGACAGCAGTCGCCTGATATTTTCGGCATCTGATCAAGCAAACGGCCAGTCAATCGGTGTGAGTAGCAGTGCCCAATCCTCTTCGCCGTACTTGGTCAAAGCACAGGTGTTGGGGGATGTGCGCGGTGATAAAACGGACACACCCTTTTCAGTAACTCCGTCACTATTTCGCTTAGAGCCCGGCGGTACAAATCAACTGCGCATCTTGAAAACCGGCAATCAACCCCTGGCCAAAGACAAAGAGTCGCTCTTTTATTTGCGGGTGATTGCCCTTCCTGCAGGAAAAGGCGGTGAATTAGCGCCCAAAGCGGAAGTGGGTGGGGCGGTGACCGTTTCGACCGGTAGTGTGATTAAGCTGTTTTATCGACCGGCAGGATTGTCCCAAACCCAGCAACAGGCGATGGCCGGGTTGCAATTTACCCTGCAAGGTAACACCTTGCGTGTCGCTAACCCGAGTCCCTATTACGTGACGTTAACGTCATTAACCGTCGGGGGCAAAGCGCTGGCGGTGAGTGCGCGTCATAAAAATACGATGATCGCGCCATTCAGCCAAATGACGTACCCGAGCTTGGGGGTCAGCGGCAGCGTGACGTGGCAGGCAATTAATGATTTTGGTGGAGTGGAGAAGTTCAATGGAAAAATTCAATAAAATCGCGGGGGCTTCAGCCCTGTTTGGTCTGAGTGCTCTGATGATGAGCCTGAGTGCCGGTGCTGCGACGACGGCCAGTACAGAGTTCAGTGCGACTATCGCCTTTGAAGGGGCATGTGATATTTCAGCGCCGCCAACGGTTGTCTTCAATAATGGGAATGATGTGTTACCGAGTGAAATTGAGTCAGGTGCTGGAACTGCTGAAAAGACATTTGAGATCACCTTGGCAAATTGCACAGGGGTTAACGTAACACCCAAAATTACCATTGCCGGAGAATCCAACATTACAACGGGCGAAACGCTGTTTTTGGATACTGCCGCATCGGATGCGGCTGGCTACGGCATCTTATTGTCTACGACAGGTAATACGAATTTTCAAGACAACGCAAACTTAGCGGCTGAAAAACGTATTTCGGTCATTGAGGATTGGGATTTGGAAACCAATTTAACCGCATTAAATGGCACCATTCCGATGATAGCCAAGATAAGTTGTGGCGATTGTACGGCGGAAGGGCGTTTAGGCGGCACGTTGAAATCGAACGTCACGTTTGAGTTTGCGTACGACTAATTAACGGGGCAGGCGACGATGTTTTTAACGAAGGTCACTCGGTGTTCGACGTTTTTCGCGGGTCTGCTAGTCGCCCATGCGCCTGCATGGGCGGCAGAGCCGGTGAGTGCATTATCCCTGCAAGCCGTCATTGCCAATAAAGGGTTAGGGTGTGACCTCATCGTGCCGACCAGTATGCTGCAGTTTAAACCGCTGCAATCGAGCCAGTTGACAGGTGCGATCCAGACCTACCAAATCCAGCCCCTGCGGGTGCAACTGCGCTGCGTGGATGAACGCGAGGCGGTGATGCCGACCCTGACCATTGAGGGGGAAAGCCCGTATGTCGAGCATGATACGGTATTTTTGAACGGCACCCCCAATGGTGTCGGGTTTATGGTGCGTCAATCACAAGGGGATGAACCCATCAGCCTGGCGGCGTTTTATCAGCCCACGGAGGCCATCGGCCACGGGGGAAAAGGAACGCCCTTAGCGGTGTTGGACGACGACAACCAGTACACCCATGAACAGGTTTTGTGGGTGGGGTTGGTCGGGCCTTTTCAGCCGGACATTATGCCGGGGCATTTTCAGGCCTCACTGACCCTCAATGTGGCTTTTGAGTAACACATCGCGGAGAGCACATGAACTGGTATAGGTCATTCCTGATGATGGCGATGATGAGTGCTGTCTGGCTCAGTGCGCCGGCGTTGGCCGGTACTGCTAATGCAACATTTAATTTTACGGCGATATTTGTGGGGGGCAGTTGCGATATTACGGCCCCCCCGAGTATCAAATTTAATAACGGCAGTCCCTTTAGCTCACGAGAAATAGAAGAGCGTGTTGCCGCTACCAATAAGTCCTTTGACTTGACGTTAAGCAATTGTGCCGGCTGGGGATTAACGCCTTCAATCAAAGTCAGTGGCACTAAAACGACGGATTTCGGTGCAGCCTTATTTCGCAATATTGGTGGGCCAATTGATGCGAAGGGGTATGGCATTTTATTGGCGACCGAGGGCAATGAGATATTTAACGCGAATCCGAATTTGGCGGCCAATGGCGCTATTTTGGCTAAAGAGACCTGGTCAACCGATGCGCAGTTAAGCACGGTGAATAACACTAGGGTTCCGATGATCGCCACATTGACCTGTGGCGATTGCAATTACGCGTTACGCCAGGGGGGAGATTTGAGCGCCACGGTGACGTTTGATTTTGTGTACGACTAAGGAGTGCCCATGAAAATAATGCAACGTAAGCCGCGGGCCTGGCTGATGATACTGGGCCTTCTCTGCGGGATGGTGCTGGGGATGCCAGCCAGCCAGGCTGACGGCGGCTTGAGCCTCAGCCAGACCCGCGTGGTGTTTGACGGGAAAGCCCAAAGCGCCAAAGTGACCCTCAACAATCAAAGTGACCGTGTTTACTTGATTAACAGCCGGGTCTTACCGACCCCGGATGCGACGGGGCAAGCCGGCGAGGTGATGCCATTTATGGTGACGCCGCCATTGTTTCGGCTGGAAAAAGAGAGTCGCAACACGGTGTTGATTGCCAAAAATGACACCTCCAAATTACCCACTGACCGTGAGTCGGTGTTTTATCTGAGCTTTTTAGCCATTCCTGCGGTGAGCAATCAGACCCGAGAGGCGACGAGCGATGAGGATGAGGGGGCAACCACCACGCAAGTCTCTTTGGGGATACGCACAGTCATTAAACTGTTCTATCGCCCCAGTGGTTTGGCGATGCCAGCAGCGGCAGCCCCCGAGAAGTTAACCTTTACCCAGCGCGGAACGCAGCTTGTCGTGAAGAACCCTACGCCGTATTACGTGACGCTGGCGCAGCTGACACTGGATGGTCGCGGGGTCAATGTGCGAGAGCAAGGTGCCATGATAGCCCCATTTTCTGAAGAAACCTACGCGGTGAAAGGGGCGGCCGCCAGCCGGATTGAATGGTCGGTTATTACCGAATTTGGTGGCGTCAGTGAGTTATTTCGCTGGTCACGCTAGGGAATTAAGAGGTTAGCGTATGCGAGTTTGGGCCAGTGTGGTGATGGGATGTTTCTTTTTAAGCGCAGCGGCACAGGCCACTGCGCCAGGAGACAGCGCCGGGATTGCGTTAGAAAGCACCCGCGTAATTTACCCGGGCAGTGCGACAAAAGGCATTAGCTTCACGGTGACAAACAGAACGGGGCAGATGTATTTATTGCAATCCCGGGTGGTCCCGTGGGGGGCCGTGCCGGGTGAGTCTTCCCCTGCTGCTGCACCGTTTATTGTGGTTCCCCCGCTGGCGCGCTTTGCTCCCGATGATGCGCTGACCTTACGTATTCGGTTAACGAAACACGACTTGCCCACAGATCGCGAGTCGGTGTTTGGGTTATCGCTAAAAGCGATACCGAGTCAGTCAGCGCCGGGCAGTGAGTCGGAGTCGGGGGCGAAGATGGTGCTCGCATTACAAAATAACCTCAAGTTGTTTTACCGGCCCACAGAATTGGCCGAGATAACGGCTGAGGCGCGGGCCCAGGCGTTGCAGTTTAGGTTACAAGGCACTGAACTCAAGGTTCATAACCCCACCCCCTATTACGTCACTCTGGGTGAGGTTAAAGCCGATAGCAAGACGGTCGTTCTGGGGGAGGAGCGGATGTTAGCCCCGTTTTCAACGGTCGAGGTTAACCTGCCAGGCGCACGGCCAAAGTCGGTGAGCTGGAACATTATCAATGATGATGGACGTCCTACTCCTCGTCAGAGCCAGTCTTTAGATTGACCGTAAGTGGACAGAACAAAGCGAATTTTTATGGCGTGGCTCAATTTTCGGGTCCTGCGCCCGAGAGCTTCATGAGTTGAGACGGATGTATGAAAAACAAACACCTTAAAATAAAACCGGCTCGCCGGGAATTACCTTCGTTTTTTCGCTTTAGTCTGTTAAGTGCGGGGGTGATGCTGGGGTTCTCACCCTGGGTGAGTGCGGAAGATTACTTTGATCCGAGCTTTTTAGCCTTAAGTGGTGAAAAGAGTCAGGTGGACTTATCGGCTTTTTCCCAGGAGGGCGGCGTTGCGGAAGGTGATTATACTGTCGCTGTCTTTGTGAATAACCAGGATATGGGGCAGTTCAAGCTGCATTTTGCAAAGAACGCCAAACAGGCCGTGGCGCCCACCCTGACACCGGCGTTGCTCGAGTCCTGGGGCGTGAATGTTCCCAATATCCCGGATTTGAAGTCGTTGCCGACAGAGGAGCCGTTATCTGATTTAGGGACCTTTATTCCCCAGGCGACCAGCAAGCTGGATTTGGCCCGCTTACGCTTAGACCTCAGTATCCCGCAAATCGCGATGAGCCCCAATTATGCGCGTCATGCGAACCCGGAGTTGTGGGAAGACGGTATCCCGGCCATGTTGTTTAACTACAACCTGAGTGCGGGGCAAAATCGAAACCATAATCCAGGCGGTGGGACGAGCCAGGCGGATAACCTGTTTGCCTCTGTGCGTGGAGGCGCGAACCTCGGCCCGTGGCGTTTACGCAGCACCATGACGCACACGCGTTTTGAATACAGTGGGCAAGGCGGTAGCCAGGCGAAACGTACCCAACAGGATACGCGCTTTTCTAATACCTATTTATCCAGAGATATTAAAGGGCTGCGTTCAACGGTTCTGGCCGGTGAAGCCAGTACCGGAGGTGAGATCTTTGATAGCGTGGCCTTTAAAGGGGTCAAGCTCACCTCCAATGAACAGATGCTGCCAAGCATGCTGCGGGGATATGCACCGGCGATCAGCGGCGTGGCGAACACCAACGCGCGTATTACGGTTCGTCAGGGCGGTAATATCGTGTATGAAACCTATGTGGCACCGGGCCCGTTTTTCATTAATGACATCCAGCAAGCAGGTCTATCCGGTGACTATGATGTGACCGTCACCGAAGCGGATGGCACCGAGCGTCGCTTTATTGTGCCCTATTCAGCGTTACCGATAATGTTAAGGCCGGGCGGCTGGAAGTACGAACTGACGGCGGGTCGGTATAATGGGGCACTCACCCAGGGTTCTCGTCAGTCGGACTTTATGCTGGCGACGGGAGTGTACGGTTTACCCCGCGGCATTACGATATTTGGCGGCGGCTTAGTGGCCAAAGATTACCAGGCAATGACCACCGGGGCCGGTATTTCGTTGGGGGAAATCGGGGCGGTATCCACGGATATGACCCACTCGGTGGCCAAATTCAAAACGGGGATAAATCAGTCTGACCGTAAAACGGGACAATCCTATCGAGTGCGTTACTCGAAGAGCCTGGTCTCCACGGGGACCTCGGTGGATTTAACGGCGCTGCGCTATTCGACAGAGCACTACTATAACTTCAGTGAGTTTAACAGCCAGGGTTATCGGCTGGAGGACGGGATTAGCCCGTGGACCTTACAGCGCAGGCGCAGTAGCTTCCAGACGCAGTTGAGTCAGCAGCTTGGCGGTTACGGGACCTTGCGTTTTCGCGCCAACCGCGATGATTACTGGGGGAACAGTAAGACCTTAACGGGGTTATCTCTGGGCTACAGCGGGTCGGCTAAAGGGGTAAGTTTTGGGGTTAACTACAATATTGACCGGATTAAAGATACCAATGGCCACTGGCCGGAGAATCGCCAAATCAGTGCGAATGTGAGTATTCCGTTCCATATTTTTGGTCACTCGACGGATTTGCAATCGATTTACGCCACTACCATGATGACGCACGACAATAATGGCCGAACCCAGAATCAAATGGGACTCAGTGGTAGCGCCCTGGACAATGCGGGGTCTTACAGTGTGTCGCAAAGTTGGGGCAATCAAGGGCAGACAGCAGTGAGTAATGCCAATGTGGGGTATCAGGGCAGTAAGGGCAGTCTGAGCTCGGGCTACAGCTACAGTAATAACTCGCGTTCGGTGAACATGAACGCCAGTGGTGGGATGTTGGTGCACGGCGGCGGGGTGACGCTGTCGCGCTCGTTGGGTGAATCGGTGGCATTGGTGAGTGCGCCAGGCGCCTCGGGCACAAGCTTAACCAATGGCAATGCAACGGTGGACTGGCAGGGGTATGCGGTGGCGCCGTACTTATCAGACTATATGAAAAACAGCGTGGGGATAGACCCGACAACCTTACCGGAAGGGGTGGATGTAACGCATTCGAATGTGAATGTCTACCCGACGAAAGGAGCGGTAGTGAAAGTGGATATTGCGACCCGCGTGGGCTATCAGGTGTTGATGACGCTGATACAGCAAAATCAGCAACCGGTACCCTTTGGGGCGATAGCGACGTTGGTGCAGTCGTCGGCAGCGGAAGAGGTAAGCGGTATCGTGGGGGATATGGGGCAGGTTTACTTGGCGGGCCTACCGGAAAATGGGAGGCTGCTGGTGAAATGGGGGAATGGCGCGGAGCGTCAATGCACGGTGAAGTTCTCGTTAACGCATTTAACCATCAGTCCGGACAACCCGATACGTCAGGTAACGTACACCTGTGGCGGTGACAGTAAGATGAAAATCATGTTACCAGCGGATGAGCCCATGGTGCCAGAGTCACAGACTTTTGATTACCAACCGAGAACAAACAAACGCTTATTCTCTCAGTAGGCGAGTTTTTAGTAAGCCCCCCGATGTAGTTAGCAATTTTATATAGAAGCAGATATTAGGAGTGGATATGTTTTTTTTATTTAACAAATATATTGAAGATAAAAATCTTTATTTCATATTACTAATGCTTTTTGCAAGTGATATTCAATCTCAAACAATAAATGTTAATTCAGGCAGTTTTGTAGAGTTAGGTAAGACTGATTTAAGCTTAACTAATGGTGGAACAACGTGCATGACATCTAATCTATGTTACGATGGTTATATGCCTGATATATTGAGGTTTTATACTGGGGACCCTTCAAGCCCAGAAAATTGTTCTGATGCGGCAAGGATTGAAAATATTGATGGCTATAGTGGTATTAGACTATCCTGGGGAGGGTTATTAGTTATATATTCTGGAAGTATTACGGGAGAGTCTTTTTATAATGGATCCGGAGCAACTCGAGCGGTCATTATTAACTGGTCAAATAAAGGTCAAGTAACGCTCGGTGGTATTGCAAAAGCTTATCAATCCTCTGCGTGCTGGTATAGCCTCAATTATCCATTCAATGGTGATAATGGAGAAAGAGGAAAATCCACAGTTTCAGGGAGTATTAATGTAGGTTTATACATCCCCAAAGATATCGCTCCTGGTAGCTATATTATTCCATCATATAAAGCCGGGCGATATTGGTCCAACACTATACTATTAGCCGGGTCTAATGATACGGTTATAGTTAGTAAGGTTTCTCTAGAATGCACTGTTTCAGCACCGCCAACGATAAATTTTGGTCAAGTTAATACTAGTGGTATTCCTAATAATGGTCTGTTGGCATCAGCAGTACAAGGAATTGATATTTCTTGTATTGCTGATAATGCAAGTGTTGTGGCTGAGCAAATGAATATTTCATTTAATGGTGAATATCCAAGCACTCATTGGGGAAGGCTATCTGTTAAAAATAGCGCCGGAGTACCTATGGGGTATATTCGTGGCCGCTATTTGGATGCGGCAGGTTTGTGTGCAGGAGATACTGAAAATGAAGTGGGTTTTAACGGCACGAATGGGATAAAAAAAATCAACAATGTGGGGGTTGGAACTACGCATATTCCAATGACATGGTCATTATGTTCCAATGATTCAGGGTTATTAGGTGACGGTTCAGCCCAGGCAACCGTTAATATTAATTGGGATTAAGTGGTTTGTATTTGTAAGCTCATCATAATGACATGTAATGAAGAGCAACCGATGAGGCAATATGAATAAGCATTCAATTTATTTATTTTTACTGAGCGCCATTAGCCTCAATGTACAGGCGATTGGGGCTGACATAGTGCCTGCCTCTGACCGTTTTTCTTCCTGTTTTATTGATGATGCATCTGAGTCCGTATGCTGGAAAAAGATGTTGACTGAATCCAGCCCTGCTGTTCGTTATGACTTCGGGGTCCATTACGCTAATGGTGATGGGGTGAAGCAAGACTTCACCAAAGGACGTTACTGGATGCACCAGGCGGCCTTAAAAGACTTCCCGCTGGCACAATACAATCTGGGTGTGATGTTTTTTGATGGTATTGGGGGAGCACAAAGTAAAGAGTGTGCCGTGCATTGGCTCAATAAATCAGCATCAGAAGGCGGTGAGATCCGTGAAATGGCACAGCAGGCCCTGGCGGCATTATATGAACTCGCTGCGTCGACAGGGGGGGCAAAAGTCTATCGAATGCTTACGGTGACGGAGTGTGAACAGTTACCTGAAGTGGCCTTTCCTGAAGGGGAGATAGCGCCTGCTCAGTCTGATAAGACCCCTGACAGTGCAGCTGGCATTGATGAGATTGAACAGGTGCAGGATGCACCTGTCACGTTGAGTTCGGGAGTCGATGAGTCTTCTGCAAATGTACTTGCAGAGCCTGAACAGACTGCGCTTATTGAACCTGAAGCCAGACCTGCTCCGCTCACCTCTTTCCAGGAAAAGATGGTGCGACACTTTATTCAACCCGGGCATCCGTTACTGGGGAAAGGCACCTGTTCCGAAAATGATACATTCCGCGTGAATGCACTCGGTCCGATGATTCACCCTGAGGAAGAAGGTGCTTTTACGGAAATGATCAGCGTCGAGCCTGAGCCAGTGGTTCCTTTATTTGTCGGGCATATTCTGGATCACCAGGAGAAAACAGCGGATGACCCATTGAATGAAATAGCAATAACTCCTGACGAGGATGAAGCGGAGGCCCCGCTTGATGCATCGCCAGCTGAAGTGATAGAGCCGACAATTACGCTTTCAGAGACCGGGGGACCAGAAGTTACCCTTTCTTCGTCTGCGGACGAAACGGGGAGATTAACTTCACCAGAAAAAGAAGAATCCCGCCTTCCCGTTAACAGAGAGATCCTGGAGTGGGTGCCGGTTGATGTCTTACCTGCGGCTGTTGCACCTCAAGTTTCTGAACCCGCTGAAGCTGTTGCTCCGCGAGTGCCAGATATTGCACTTCAAAGGGAAAAAAAGGCTGTACCGCGAACATTAAATTTAGGCGGTGCATTACACAACGCACCCAAAGAGCATTATACCTTGCAGCTGAGCAGTGCCAGTCAAGCCGAGCCGCTGCAGGTATTAGCCAAAAAACACAAACTCTCAAACTACCTGGTGTATGAAACCCAGCGCCACGGCCGTCTCTGGTATGTATTGGTATATGGGGAATATGCAGGAATGACACAGGCGAAAAAGGCTTTGCAGCAATTGCCGGGCAGTTTGAAAAGCAATACACCCTGGATTCGCAGTCTGGCTCAGGTTCACGCTGAACTTTAAGATAGACCAATAGATATCAGAGGAAGAAGAATAAGAAAGAGATAAATTATCATTATTGTTATTCGTATTTTCTGTCGGTCTCCAGTTGTTAAAAGTTATTAAATAACTCAGTCAATTTCATGTGTAGGATGGTTTTTCGTCAATTCAATAAGGTTGCCAGTTATTGTTCATGTAATATGCAATAAAGGGTATCCAATATTTTTTAAGGATGTTTAAGGTTATACCATGTCTGGGGTTTATTTTTTTTCTGATGATGTTTATTTTATGATGGGAATGCAAGAGGCTTGCAGGGATAATATTACAGAATGTGCATGTGTTACAACTATTGACCACATGCATATCATCGATGAGAAATTAAGTTCATCCAGTGACAGTGATGTGTTCATTTTTTCTTTTGAGAAAAAGGATCTTATGGACTATATTTTAAAAATAGATGAGCAAAGGGTGTGTAAGTTTATAGTTATTATCAATGCATCAATGAACACTTCAGAAGTCAGTATTGGAAATTGGCTGATTGTATCCAAGTATAATAAGTTGCTTGAAATTGAAAGAACGGTAGCTAAACATGTCACTTATCAGCCCTCTCCTCGACGTTTTCGCTTTACTGCGCGTGAGGAATATATATGGTCTTTACTGAAGAGCGGTAAAACTGTCTATGAAATTGCTCACTATCTGGAGTTGTCTCCTGAAATGATCTACGCTGAGAGACGAACAATAGTTAAAAAATTCTGTTTTCAGATGGAAAGTGAATTTCTTTATCTTAAATTTGGTCCATATATATAATGATTAAACGTTCTGCTTAGGTACTTTATTACCGTTGTCATTAAAGCTTTAAGCTCAATGAAGGAAGGTGGATTTATCCATCATTGAAAATATGTTGCTACAATTTTCTGAAAATAATGTGATGAAGAAGTGCTTTGCAAAAAGGAGTTGATGATACTCGAGAGAATATACTGCCTGGTATTATTAACTACATCTTGTCTACCGTCTATTGCTGTTTGAAAACCGATCCCTTTATCGCGGACATTTTTATCGACGTAGCGCTGATAATGTCCCCTTTCTGAAGCTTATTTTTCAGGGGTGATGAAAATGAGTGCCCTGGTGAGAGCAAACATTCAGAGAGAAATCTCAGGGATTTTTTCTTTTATCCTGACTTTGGTATAAGATTTCAACGGGTGATAAAAGCTCAACACAATAATGATGGGGAACAAGATGCGCATAAAACTTGCAGTGGGAATGATTGGAGCAGCATTACTGCTGGCTGGTTGTAGTAGCTCAAGCAATGATCTTACGGCGGGTGGTCAGAATGTTCGCTTTGTCGAAGATAAACCCGGTAATGAATGCCGCCTGATCGGAACTGCAACGGGTGAGCAGAGTAACTGGCTGTCTGGCCAAACGGGTGATGAGGGTGGCTCAATGCGCGGTGCAGCGAATGCATTGCGTAACAATGCTGCAGCTCAGGGGGGGAACGTACTGTACGGCGTTAGCAGCCCAAGCCAGACATTACTGTCCAGCTTTGTACCGACTGACAGTAAAATGACCGGACAGGTATATCACTGTCCTGAGTGATAAGGTCAGCCTGATTTACCGCTTACCTGCTGCGTATTAATATCTGACAGAGGTAAGCGGTGATATTTATACCCGTCACACTTTTCGCAGCCTGGATGTTGCTCTCTTTCAGCTTGCGTCTGAGGTACGTTGCCGACGTAGCTGTAAATCCAGCATGGTTTTACTGGGTTCGCCACCAATTTCACGGGTCAGCTTGGGTACCATATAGCCTGACACCAGGGTTAACAGTTCGCGCATAATCGCCCGGGCTTCTTCGTCTTCCACCATAAAATGTGCTGCTCCCTGAACTCTGTCGAGTACATGTAAGTAATAGGGCAGTACACCTGCGTCAAACAGAGCACGGCTTAAATCAGCCAGAACATGGGCATTATCATTGACTCCACGCAGCAATACGCTCTGATTTAACAGTGTCACGCCAGCCTGGCGCAGTTTTATCATGGCATTACGGAAGTCATGGCCGATTTCTTGCGCATGATTAATATGGTTTACCAGCAGCACTTGTAATCGTGAGCGAGAAAGCCTTGTGATTAAGGTCTCGGTAATACGGTCAGGCAGCACAATCGGTAGTCGGCTATGAATACGTAATCGCTTAATATGCCCGATGGCTTCCAGCTCGGTTATCAGCCAGTCCAGCTCATGATCTTTTGCCATCAGCGGGTCACCGCCAGAAAAGATAATTTCGTCAAGCTCTGGATGCTCGCTAATATAAGCGAGTGCTGCCTGCCAGTTACGTTTATTACCCTGGTTATCAGCGTACGGAAAGTGACGCCGGAAACAGTAGCGACAGTTAACGGCACAGCCGCCTTTCACCAGGAGTAATGCACGATTACGGTATTTATGCAGTAACCCTGGTACTACACTGTGTTGCTCTTCTAGTGGATCGGTACTGTATCCGGGGGCGATGATAAACTCTTGCTTTGCTGTTAACACTTGGCGCAGCAACGGGTCATCAGGATTTCCTTTTTCCATACGAGCAACGAAAGCCCGAGGAACCCGCAGGGCAAAAAGTCGGCGAGCTTCACGCCCCTGGAGCAAAACGGGGTTATCTGCCAGATTTAAAATCTGCAGTAGTTCATCAGGATCGGTTATAACATCGGCAAGTTGCGTTAACCAATCTTCTCTGTCGGGGGTATTTAGGGTTACAATGCTTGCCATTTTTTGGCTAATCTACCAGTTAATTAATTCAGAGGGCCTTATGGCAACTTATTCTAGCAACGATTTCCGTGTCGGTCTTAAAATCATTATGGATGGCGAACCTTACGCCGTCGAATTCAGTGAATTCGTGAAACCAGGCAAAGGCCAGGCTTTTGCGCGCGTAAAACTGCGCCGCCTGTTGACAGGATCTCGTGTTGAGAAAACCTTTAAATCGACTGACACTGCAGAAGGTGCAGACGTTGTCGATATGAACCTGACTTACCTGTATAACGACGGTGAGTTCTGGCATTTTATGAACAACGAAACATTCGAGCAGCTGGCAGCAGATGCTAAAGCTGTGGGTGACAGTGCGAAGTGGCTGTTGGATCAAGCGGAATGTATCGTAACTCTGTGGAATGGTCAGCCTATCACTATCACTCCACCGAACTTTGTTGAGCTGGAGATTACTGATACTGATCCAGGCCTGAAAGGTGATACCGCGGGTACTGGTGGTAAGCCTGCGACATTAAGCACTGGTGCAGTAGTGAAAGTACCGTTGTTTGTCCAAGTTGGCGAAGTGATTAAAGTTGACACCCGTTCAGGTGAATACGTTTCTCGCGTGAAGTAATTCAGGCGGGGTCGGGAATGGGGTGCTTTGGCATCACATTCCCGATAAATTTGTACTGTTATTATGGGGCAACTCCGGTAATCAGGATCCTGCATTATCTTATCAAGACATATTCATAAATAATGATAGTCGATTTTCTGCTCCTAACTTCATCCGAATATTTCGCTTGTAGGTATAAACCGTCTTAACACTGATCCCCATAAGTCTGGCGATATAGGCATTATGTACTTCATCTTTCCAAAGTTTTAAAATACGCTCTTCTCGTAGAGTCAGTAGCGGCATTAAAGAGCGTTTTTTAACTTTTTCATGACCAGGTAGAACAATATTTTTCTCAATAATGATTTTTAGTTCATCGAGGGGAATCGATTTGTCCAGAATATGTATATTGCCACGATTTTTACTGACATCACCAGTATGTGAGTGATGATTGCTTTGTAATAATATGATGCTGGTGTTTTCAGCACGGCTTTCATGAATAATGGATAACTGACGAATGTTTTTTAGTGTAGTGATAAAACTATTAAAGTCGGCAATAATTAGATTGGGCTGCCATGTGATCATCATTTCTCGGGCGAGTTGTAGGTCATCGACCTCGGTAAGAATAATATCCTGTTCCCGGAAATCCCCCTGACTGAGCCAATTTTTTAAACCAAATCGACTGAAACAACATCTATCAACAACCAGTATTTTATACATAATTATAGTTCAAGTGAGTGATGATGACTCCCTTTACGGGGCGGAAAACAAGCAGGTTCTATGATATGAACAAAAAAAATAAATGAAGCGATAAACTACGTTCTAATTTACTATCAATTCCAGGCTTAAAGGCACAATCAAGCGCTATTTTCTACCTGACAACCCATCAGTGAGCGAAGATACCCATTTCGAAGACAGGATTACGCGAGTAAAATAGAGCATATTCAGGTTCACTTCCTATTCATGCCAGTCAGGTTATTCCTGTAAGGCATTCAGAATGGTATAAGCTGTTTTGATGCGATCGGCATTAGGATAATTTTTGTTGGCTAATAACACGATACCCATTTTTTTTTCTGGGATAAAAGCCACGTAAGCGCCAAAACCGTGGGTTGAGCCGGTTTTATGTACCCATGAAGATTTAACTAAAGAGACTGGAGGGGTAATAGCGACGGCGGTCTGTGGTTCTAGCGTGACCTTATGATTACTACAATAAATCACTACACCGGGTTCTGCTGGCCAGTTAAAAATATCCCAGCCTAAGCCTTGGTACATACTGCCTGTACGCCAGTATCGTGATTGAGCGAGTTTGATACCTTGTTGCAGAGTTTCGTTGTTGATTTTCTCAGGGGCCATATTGGCCTGTACCCAGTTTGCCATATCTCTGATTGTTGATATCAAACCGTATGTCTTTGCCGCTAATATACCGGGTAACAGGCGCACAGGCTTATTATTGCTATAACCCCATGAGTAGTGCTGTTGATGTTCCTCAGGTACGTTAACCCAAGTATTATTCATTTTTAAATGTTGTAATACGCGCGTCTTTAACGCCTCCTCGAAACTCATACCTGATGGCTTCACCGCCAGAAAACCAAACAGGCCGATACTTGAATTACCATACAAACGTTTAGCTCCGGGTTCCCAGTCAGGCTGCCAGGAATTGTAAAAATCAAGTAATGAAGACTCGTTGGTTACGTGATTGGGGATTTGCCAGGGAAGTCCGCCTTCAGTATAGGTGGCTAGTTGTAATAAATTGATATTACTCCACTTACTGTCAATAAGTGCTGGCCAGTAATATCTTGCAGGGTGGTTAAGATTAATTTCGCCACGAGCGAGGGTATCGCCGCCCAATACGCCAGTAAAGGTTTTACTCACTGAGCCAATTTCAAACAGACTGTACTCAGTCACGGGAATATGATGCTCGGTATTAATTACGCCATAGGTAAAGTACCTGGTGCGGCCTTGATAAATAATCGCCACGGCGATGCCTGGAATATCATTTTTCTTCATCAACTTATGAATGGTTTTATTAACGATTTGATTGATTTTTCTAGGGTGCGTTTTTTCACTGTCAGCAGAGGAAGAGTTAGCAATAAAAGAAATAAAGATATAACAAAAACACTTTTTTAGCATCGAGTTCATCCATAAAGTTGAGTCAGGCATCCAGCCATGACAGATGTTTCCAGTTTGTTATATTTATAACGGAATGGCAAATTATTATATTTTATTCTCAAAGTAACAATTGGCAGTATTATTTTATTGGTTTTAATTAAAATATTAAGTTAACAAACTAAAAGCCTGCAAATATCATGCAGGCTTTTAAGGTTGGTGATAATTAAATACTTACCACGCCAACTAAGGTGATGATGCTGAGAATAGCCGCTAAGCCATAGAATATCCATTTTCCGGAGGGGATATGCACTTTTAAATCATGCATTCCGTGATGAATACGGTGTAACCCACACCACAATGGCAGGACAATCATCAGGAAAACGAACAATCGACCTATCCAGCTACTCACGAAAGCATGGACACGCGCAAAATCTAGCGCTTCGGCGGGAAAGAGCCCAAGTGGCAGCAAGATACCGACCAGTAAGACGATAACCGGTGCAAATATAGCTCCCCACATACCGCCAGCGCCAAATAGACCCCAGAATACTGGCTCATCAGAGCGTTGAGGTTTTTGATTAATCATGGTTTTTCCCCTACCAGAATAATGCGACAAATAGCACTACGCAGGTTACCAGTACGGTAACCACCCAGAGTCCCTTAATCACTGGTTCTGGTCCCATTTTCTCATCTTTTATAATGACAATTGCTGCTTTAGGGGCAAGTTCAAACCAGGTTTTGGTATGTAATAATGCCGCTGCGAGCGTGATGATATTAAGAATAAGAACCACAGGATTCTGTAAAAAGCTGACAAATCCAGCCCACTCTTCAGGGCCGTGCTTCAGCGAAAACAACCCGTAAATCAGTAATAAACTAAACCATACGGTGGGTACTGACGTTCCCTCACGCAGCATATAAAAACGGTAAAAACCGAGTTTTTTCCACCATGTTGAAGTCATCGGCGTCACATAAGGTTTACGTTTTGTGGTCATGGTGCACTCCTTAGCGTGGTTTCAGGGTGGCAATCAAAAAGTCTTTAGAACTTTCGACTTTGCCCTGCTGGATAGCGGCAGCCGGATCAACATGTTTAGGGCAGACGACAGAGCAGAAGCCGACAAAGGTGCAGCTCCAGACCCCATTTTTACCGTTCAACTGCGGCATACGTGCGGCTTTACCGTGATCGCGGTTATCCAGATTGTAACGATGGGCCAGCGTTATCGCCGCCGGACCAATAAATTCCGGATTCAGGCCAAACTGCGGGCAGGCTGAATAACACAGACCACAGTTGATACATCCGGAGAACTGGTGATATTTAGCCATCTGAGCCGGAGTCTGTGTATTTGGGCCTTCTGCCAGTGGACGATTGTTACCAATGATATAAGGCTTAATCGCTTCAAGGCTTTCAATAAAGTGAGTCATATCGACCACTAAATCGCGCTCAATAGGGAAATTTGCCAGCGCTGCTATCTGTACGCCCTCCGGATATTCGCGCAGAAAGGTTTTACATGCCAGTTTCGGAATATTATTCACCATCATGCCGCAGGAGCCGCAAATAGCCATACGGCAAGACCAGCGATAGCTCAGGTCGGGGGCAAGATTATCTTTGATATAGCCCAAAGCATCGAGCAGCGATGTCTGCTCATCGAACGGGACGTCATAAGTGACATTATGCGGTTCGCTATCCGTTTCTGGGTTATAGCGCATAATGGAAACTTTATGTGTTTGCATCTCAGCCATTGGCCTTCTCCTTCTTATCTGCGGCATCAGCTTCTGCACCGTAGACACGTTTTGCTGGCGGCAGGGTAGTAATTTTTACGTTGCCATAATCAAGATGAGTGGTGCCATCGGCATGGCGGAAGGCCAGAGTGTGTTTTAAAAAGTTAACGTCGTCGCGCTCAGTACAACCTTCATCAAGCCGCTGGTGAGCGCCGCGTGACTCTTTACGAGCCATGGCGGAGTGCGCCATACACTCAGCAACATTCAGACCATGACCCAGCTCAATGGTGTAGAGCAAGTCGGTATTAAAGACGCTAGAGCTATCGGTTATTCTGACGCGACGGAAGCGTTCTTGCAGTTCAGCCAGCTTATCGATAGTTTTTTGCATTAGCTCTGGCGTACGGTAGATCCCGCAGCCTTCTTCCATCGACAGACCCATTTCATCGCGAATAGCAGACCAGCTCTCTGTACCTTCCTGGTTAACCAGTTGCTTCAGTTTATTTTCGACATCAGCGGCCTGAGCATTGAGTGCTGAATCATTCACCTGATGTGCCTGACGGGCATGTTCAGCTGCCTGTTCACCGGCCAGACGACCAAAAACCACTAATTCAGCCAGAGAGTTAGAACCGAGTCGGTTAGCTCCGTGTAGTCCCACCGAAGAACACTCTCCGACGGCAAACAGGCCTTTAATGCGGGTTTCACACTGGCTGTCGGTTTCGATACCACCCATCGTGTAATGCGCGGTCGGACGTACTGGAATGGGCTCTTTTACCGGGTCGACACCGACATAGGATTTTGCCAGCTCACAAATAAAGGGTAGCCGCTCCAGCAGTTTTTTCTCACCCAGATGACGTAAGTCGAGATAAACCACATCCCCACGTGGGGTCGGGATAGTGTTACCTTTCTGTGATTCATGCCAGAACGCTTGTGAGACGCGGTCACGTGGGCCCAGCTCCATATATTTATTCTTTGGCTCACCTAACGGTGTTTCTGGACCCATGCCGTAGTCTTGCAAATAACGGTAGCCGTTTTTATTCACCAGAATGCCACCTTCACCACGGCAGCCTTCAGTCATCAGAATGCCTGAGCCGGGTAGGCCGGTTGGGTGATATTGTACAAACTCCATATCGCGTAATGGCACACCATGACTCAGAGCCATTCCCATACCGTCGCCAGTAACGATACCGCCGTTAGTATTGTAGCGATAAACACGACCTGCTCCCCCGGTGGCCATCACCACAGAGTTAGCACGAATTTGGGTCAGTTCACCTTCCATCATATTCATGGCGACCAGACCACGAGCCTGGCCGTCATCGACGAGAATATCGAGGACAAAGTATTCATCAAAACGCTGGATCTGTGGGAACTGCAAGGAGGTCTGGAACAGAGTATGAAGCATATGAAAACCGGTTTTATCCGCTGCAAACCAGGTCCTTTCAATTTTCATACCGCCGAAGCGGCGAACGTTAACGCTGCCATCCGGCCGACGGCTCCATGGACAGCCCCAGTGTTCCAGTTGGGTCATTTCTGTTGGACAGTGACGGACAAAGTAGTCCACAACATCTTGCTCACAAAGCCAGTCACCCCCAGCCACAGTATCATTGAAGTGGTAATCAAAACTGTCACTATCTTGCGTGACTGCCGCCGATCCTCCTTCAGCTGCAACAGTATGACTTCGCATTGGGTAAACTTTTGAGATCAGAGCGATTTTAGCTTGTGGATTGGCTTGCGCAGCGGCGATGGCTGTTCGTAGCCCCGCACCACCGGCACCTATAATGGCTATATCGGCTTGAAAGGTTTTCACGACATTCCTCCTGATTTTTATTATTTCGCAAAGCAATACTGACTAAAGATAGTTCACCGCAGAGGGTGCTGCTGTTGCGAAAAGATTCCTGACCTTATTTGGGAGGCAGTATAGACGCGTAAAGTGTATGGAATTTTGATGTATTCGATTTTTTCGTCGTTCTGTGGAATAGCGCATACCTGATGCTATCAATGAAAGGTTAAAAAGGTGTTCTCTACAATTTTCAGACCAACCTGATAAAAATAATACGCATAGTTTGTCTCTGTTCTGGGATGCAGGTAGACTTTTCGACCTTGTTTATTGACGGAGATTTACTCATGAGCGAAACGGCCTCCTGGCAGCCGAGTGCATCCATTCCTAATTTATTAAAACGCGCGGCGATCCTGGCTGAAATTCGACGTTTTTTTGCTGATCGTTGTGTACTGGAAGTGGAGACTCCTTGCATGAGTCAGGCGACAGTAACAGATATCCATCTGGTACCGTTTGAAACGCGTTTCGTGGGCCCCGGCCATTCCGGGGGATTAAATCTCTACCTGATGACCAGCCCTGAATACCATATGAAGCGTTTGCTGGCAGCTGGCTGTGGGCCAGTATTTCAGCTGTGTCGTAGTTTCCGCAACGAAGAGATGGGGCGTCATCATAACCCTGAATTTACGATGCTGGAGTGGTATCGCCCACACTACGATATGTATCGTCTGATTAATGAGGTCGATGATTTACTGCAACAGGTTCTTGATTGCGAACCTGCTGAGAGTCTCTCCTATCAGCAGGCTTTTCAGCGTTACCTGGAAATAGACCCGCTGTCGGCGGACAAAGCATCATTACGTACCGCTGCAGCCAAACTCGACTTGAGTAATATTGCCGATGAGGAAGAAGACCGAGATAGCTTATTGCAGATGTTGTTCACCTTCGGTATTGAACCCTTGATAGGTAAAGATAAACCGGTTGTGGTTTACCACTTCCCGGCAACGCAGGCCTCACTGGCACAAATCAGTAGCGAAGATCATCGTGTCGCTGAGCGCTTTGAGGTTTACTTTAAAGGTATTGAGCTGGCGAACGGTTTTCATGAGTTAACCGATGCCGGCGAGCAACGTCAGCGCTTTGAGCAGGATAATCGCAAGCGTGCTGCACGTGGTTTATCGCAACAACCGATCGATACCTTACTGTTGGATGCGCTAGAGGCAGGCCTGCCAGACTGCTCTGGAGTGGCATTAGGAGTTGACCGTCTAGTGATGCTGGCATTGGGGGCTGAGAGTCTGGCTGAGGTATTAGCGTTTTCGGTCGATCGTGCTTAATCCCGCGATTACGAAATCGGAAAAGAGCAGCAGTTCATGTTAAAAATAATTCCGCTCGATGACGATAAATCTGCGCTTTTCGCGCAGGTGGATACGCTGTATGAAAGTGCTTTTCCATTACATGAAAAGCGTAATTATGCAGCCAAAATACGCGCTCTAAATCATGCTAATTACCAACTACAGGCTTGGTTTGACGCCGATCTGTTTGTTGGCATGATTGGGATGTGGGACTTTGGCGATTATAGCTATATCGAGCATCTTGCGGTGAATGACAAGCTGCGTGGACAGGGTTATGGCAAACGCATGCTTAATCAGTTTTTACAGCAGTCTCGACAAACGATTCTTGAAATCGATCCACTGGCGACAGAAATAGCGCATAAACGACTACGTTTTTATCAGTCTATTGGTTTTCAGATAAATCACTATCCACACGCGCATCCGACGTATCATGAACATCTTGCCGATCATCAGTTGCTTGTTCTGAGTTATCCGCATCAGATAGATCAGCAGCAATATCAGCGTTTTTTGGCTGACTTATGTCATGAAGTAATGGCTGATAGCACTAAAATTTAAACTGGCTGCTTGTTTTGAACTCACACAACAGCACGTTTTTTAGAGGAACATTCATGGATCTCAGTACCCTTTTTCTTTACGTTGTTGCGGTCAGTGCGGTCATGGTGACTCCCGGCCCCTCGATGTTGCTGGCATTAAATAATGGTGCAACTTACGGGATGAGGATTGCTGGTTACGGTTTTATGGGGGCAGTACTGGCGGATTTACTGCTCATTGCCGCTGTAGGATGCGGTTTAGGGGCATTGCTTCAGGCTTCTGAGCAACTCTTTACTCTGGTGAAGTGGGGCGGTGCCATTTATCTGATTTACCTGGCCTGTATTTTATGGCGAGCACCCGCTCAGGCATTAAAAGTCAGTAATAGCGCAGCTTTTACTACCGGGAAAACGGCATTTTTACGTTCTTTGATGGTGGGGTTATCTAATCCGAAAGGCTTGTTATTCTTTTCTGCTTTTTTGCCACAATTCATTCGCCCGCAAGAACCTATCCTGAGCCAGTATCTGATTCTGGCATTAGTCAGTGCGATTATTGACTGTCTGATGATGACGATTTATGCCTATGGCGGCCGTCATGCAATGCGTCGATTCTCAGCCCGGGTTATGCGTGGAGTTAATCGCAGTTGTGCTGGCATGCTGGCTATACTAGCGGTGGGTGTTGCGCTTTACCGTCGTAATAATGTGGCTTGAGGTATACCCGTCATACTTCAAGTTGCCTGGGCGTTGCTGGCGTTCAGGCCGTCGAATCACATAGTGTATCTATGCTCATCGACAGTCTTCTCTTTGCGCCTACAGGCAACTCGAATTATTTAGGGTATACCCGTCATACTTCAAGTTGCCTGGGCGTTGCTGGCGTTCAGGCCGTCGAATTATTTAGGGTATATGTGCTGATGAACAGAAAGACTTAGCAACGAGTCGAAAAGCCTTTCTGCTCTGGAGACAGACAATTAGTCCTGGCTTTCAGCCAGTTCACGCAGATAAGAGAAAATCTGACGATATGACTTAGGCGGCTTATTAGCCGCTTTTTCTTTCTGTGCGTTACGAATAAGCACACGTAGTTGCTGGCGGTCTGCCTCAGGATACAGTCTCAGCACTTCACTGATCGCCTCGTCTCCCTCTTCAACCAGACGGTCGCGCAGAGCTTCGAGTTTATGGAACAGGGAAACCTGCTGGTTATGACGGTTCTTTAACTTATCGAGAGCCTGACGAATAGGCTCAACGTCACGAGAACGCATCATTTTACCGATCAGCTGTAGCTGACGGCGGCGTCCTTCTTTTTTAATTTTCTGGGCAAGTTCAATGGCGGCACGGAGATCGTCATCCAGTGGCATTTTCTCGAGGGCATTTTTGCCAAGTTCAACTAACTCGACGCCAAGACGTTTAAGCTCTTCGGCATCGCGTTTAATTTCGCTTTTGCTGACCCAGATAATCTCATCATCATCTTCGTCTTCATTATCGGGCACGTCATCGAGCCAGTCTTCGGGCTGTTTGGTCATATCAGGCTCCTTAAAAAGTTGACGCGAATATTACCAGTAAAGGCACCAGACTGCGAAATTGTTCTGATCCTGTTAGACTGGAATCACTCACCTTACACTATGGCAATCGCGATGAAAGTAAACACGCAAGTAGCACAACAACGTCAAACCTTAGAGCAGGCGGTTTCTCTGGCACTGGAGCTAGCAGCAAAGCATTCAGACGGTGCAGAGGTTGCGGTCAGTAAAACCACAGGGATAGGTGTCAGCACCCGCTTTGGTGAAGTAGAAAATGTTGAATTCAATAGCGATGGTGCGCTGGGTATCACCGTTTACCATCAAAACCGCAAAGGTAGCGCGTCTTCTACTGACCTGAGTCATGATGCTATCACTCGTACAGTACAGGCTGCGCTGGATATTGCGCGTTATACCTCACAAGACCCTTGTGCCGGTGTCGCTGATAAAGAGTTACTCGCCTTTGATGCCCCGGATTTAGACCTTTTCCATCCTACTGAAATGGATGCGGAGCGAGCCATTGAATTAGCTGCCCGGGCTGAAAACGCTTCTCTGAACGTTGATAAACGTATTACCAATACCGAAGGCGGTAGTTTTAACAGCCACTATGGCATCAAAGTCTTCGGTAACAGTCACGGTATGCTCAAAAGCTACTGCTCCACACGTCATTCACTCTCCAGCTGTGTTATCGCGGAAGCAAATGGCGATATGGAACGTGATTACGCCTATACCATTGGTCGCGCGATAGAAGACCTGGAGAGCCCTGAATGGGTTGGCGCGGAATGTGCCCGTCGTACTCTTTCTCGCCTTGCTCCACGCAAGCTCTCCACTATGAAGTCTCCCGTTATTTTTGCCTCTGAAGTGGCAACGGGCTTATTTGGTCATCTGGTTGGTGCGATTGCTGGCAGCTCAGTTTATCGTAAGTCCACATTTTTACTGGACGCATTAGGCCAGCAGATTTTCCCGGACTGGCTGACCATCGAAGAGCACCCACATTTGCTCAAAGGGCTCGCCTCAACACCTTTCGACAGTGAGGGAGTGCGGACCGAACGCCGCGACATCATCAAGGACGGTGTTCTCCAGCAGTGGCTGTTAACCAATTATTCTGCGCGCAAACTGGGCCTGAAAAGTACGGGTCATGCGGGAGGTATCCATAACTGGCGTATCGCCGGTCGTGGTCTTGACTTCGACGGCATGCTCAAACAAATGGGCACCGGACTGGTGGTTACGGAGCTAATGGGCCAGGGCGTCAGCGGTATGACCGGCGACTATTCACGTGGTGCGGCTGGATTCTGGGTCGAAAATGGTGAAATTCAGTATCCGGTAAGTGAAATTACCATTGCTGGTAATCTTAAGGATATGTGGCGAGAAATAGTAACCGTTGGTAACGATATTGAAACACGTAGCAATATACAGTGTGGCTCTGTTCTGTTGCCTGAAATGAAAATTGCCGGGCAGTAGAAAGTGGTGTGGCGTGAAATATCACGCCAGTTTTTAAATAAAAAAATAATAGGTGAGCAAATTGCGTAAACACTTAGTTGCAATGTTAACAATGTCAACCCTCCTCCTGAGCAGCGTTTCAGCCCTGGCAAATGATGTCGCTGAAGATATGGATATTCTGGCTCAGAACTACAATTCAGTACTCACTGCCAAAGAGGCCGCCACGCTGAAGAAAGCCTTAACTAACATGCGTGCTGCGGCGCTGGATGCGAAAAAAGGCGTACCTCCTAAACTTGAGAAAGAGCCATCAGACAGCGAAACTATGAAAGATTATCATCATGGATTCGATATTCTTATCGCGCAAATTGATGGTGCGATGAAACTGGCTGACGAAGGTAAAGTCGACGAAGCGAAAGCAGCTGCGGAAGAGTTTAAGGCGACTCGTAACGAGTACCATAAAAAGTATCGTTAAGGTGAAGGTCAGAATAACAGGCCGTAGTCATTTGCCTGTTAGCAAGAGTAACAAGAACGACAGGTGTCATATACTGTCGTTCTTGTCTTTACGAGTTACTGTATAAAAGTAAATGCTGTCGTGACGTGTTTCACACCGCTGACTCGACTGGCAGTATCTGCCGCCGCTTTTCCTTCACGATCAGTGACCAGACCCAGTAAGAAGACTTCGCCATTCTCTGTGGTGACTTTCACATTAGTCGATTTGACCTGATCACTTGCCAGCAACTGCGAACGGATTTTGGTGGTTATCCAGGTATCACTGGACGCCGTACCTAAGCCAATTTTCGGCGCATTACGAATTTCGTTATACACTTCAGTAGTACCATCTACCCCTAATGCAATTTGTCTGGCACGTGCGGACAGCTCTGAGTTAGGTGACTGACCTGTCAGTAACACTTTGCCCTGATAAGCGGTAACGTTGATACGTGCTTCTTTCTTGATTTGCTCATCCTTGTTAAGGGCATTATTTACGCGTAACTCCAGTGTGCCGTCATCGACCTGGGTACCCACAGTGCGTGGATCTGTCGCAGTTTTGGTCGCAACAGCGGCGCTACCAACCAGTACTGCACCGACACAACCCTGAAGTAGCAACGCAGAGATAAGTACTGCGATGGGTGTAATAACCTTCATATTGATTCCTTCTTTTTATCAAGAGGTGTCATCTCTCAGGTCTGCCAGACAACGTCGCGGGCATTCTTCCATCACATTGAGAATAAAGAGCTACCCATCCTGATGGGGAAATAACGTGTTGTCGATAAGGTCGCATAAGCAGTTTACGGTCAGCATATGCATTTCCTGAATACGTGTGCTGTGGTGAGAAGGAATGCGAATTTCCACATCCTGTGGCCCCAGCAAGCCGGCGAGTTCACCGCCATCGTAGCCTGTTAAGGCGATAATGGTCATATCCCGGGTAACCGCTGCTTCCACTGCTTTGACAATATCGCGGCTATTACCGCGGGTAGAGATGGCTAACAGAATATCGCCTGCCTGACCGAGAGCGCGTACCTGTTTGGCATACACCTCCTGATGCAGACGATCGTTGGCAATCGCTGTTAAGACCACTGTATCTGCATTAAGTGCAATAGCAGGTAAACCAGGACGCTCTGTTTCAAAGCGATTAATCATACTGGCGGCAAAATGTTGGGAGTTTGCGGCGGATGTTCCATTGCCACAGCACAGTATCTTATTGCCGTTCAGTAAAGACTGAACCATGGTGATAGCCGCACGGGAGATAGCATCTGGCAAGGCTTCTGCGGCAGCTATCTGGGTTTGAATACTTTCCGTAAAGCAGGCTTTGATTCTTTCAAGCACGTTGATTTTACCTGGTTTTTTAGATGTCAGTGGCAAACGCGTTGGTCAGCCACTCTATTTCATTGCCGGTGAAAGCTAACACATCAAAACGGCAATCTACAGTATCAAAACTTTCACCTGTTCCATTCAGCCACACTTGCGCGGTATGAAGCAGGCGTTTTTGCTTTCGGGCAGTGATGCTTGCAGCGGCGCTACCGAAAGCATCATTACGACGAAAACGCACTTCGACAAACACAATAACTTGATGGTGTCGCATGATAAGGTCTATTTCGCCGCCGCGAACATAAACATTCGCAGCAACGAATTGTAGCCCTCGCGACTCAAGGTAGCGACGTGCTTTTTTTTCATAGCTTGAGCCGCGCTGCTGAGTACTCAAGATACCGGAACGACCTGACCTTGATTAAATTGCAACCAGTTAAGCTTTCTGTTCACTACACAATCCGTACTGGCGCTTAACTGCCCGGTATTACCGTTAAGTGTAAAGCCAGGGCTCTGACGCAACTCAGCGAAATGGTTAGCAAGAGACCAGGCGTCAACACCCATAGCATACAAACGCGCCAGGGAATAATCGTTATTGACGCTACTCAGAGCTTGCTGCATCAGTTGCGGATTGCCGCCAGAGAGTAGCGGGATTTCGCTGTACTGCAGGCCTTCCATTTCGAAACGGAAGTCCGGGCCACTACTAATACCTTGTGCGCTACGCGAGCTAGCGTACAACTGGGCTCCACTACGGCTTCCGGTACGCATGGTAATCATTGGCTTAATCAATGCCATTTCATCGGATGAGGCAACGATGTAAACCGCATCCACGTTGCCACTACTGCTGGCCATTTGAGGCTCAACAGGAACCGTCGGGATAGTCAGGCCACCAATAGTAACGGACTCAGGTGGATTATTGGCGATGATAACCGGTGAACCGGTAAGCGCAATCCCAGATCCACTATTGATACCACGCTTTAAATCACTCATGGAACCTAATCGTTGTTGCAGAACAGTGTCGCCGCCTAAGCTCTGCCATTCACTAGTAAAGGCTTTGGCGACCCGCTCGCCCAGCGCGTTAGAGGGTACCAGTAACAATGGGCTACGTTGATTTTGCTGCCAGATATGATGGGCGGCATCACGGGCTTCATCTTCAGGTGATAAAGCGAAATAACAGATATTCGGGTGGTTCTGAGTTTTTTCTGGTTGGTTGAGCGCCAGAATATTCAACGGACTATTTACGCCAGACAGGGCATCGACATCATTTTTAAGCAATGGTCCAACAATGATAGTCGCGCCATCTTGTTGCGCTTGTACCAGTACCTGATCAATCGGCTGGCTGCTGGTATCGTAGATTTTAATTTCTGCTTCTGGATTGGCTGGGGCAGAAGAAGTCGCTGCTGGTAAGGACTGCTCTGCTACAGCTGGCATAACGTCAGTGAGATAAGATAAATCACCACTAGTGGGGCTCTCGGTTGGTGCTCGTAGAGAAGCCACTGGTTGTGACCCTTGAGTTCTGGCCGCTTCAAAACCTTGCTGAATAGTTTTTCCAAAGAGTCCAGCCTGCCCATTGAGGGGCAGCAACAGAGCAATCTTTCCTATCGAAGCAGAACCGACATTTATCTGATGGAGGTTAATCAGTTGGGTGGGTAATAATTTTGCTCCCGGATTATTCGGATAGCGGATCTGCCACTCCTGGATACCGGTTTTGAGTTTATCCAGGTCCGTCCGATTGTTGGTCCAGATCTGCTGGAGTTCCAGCCAGCCTTGCAAGGTATTCTCATCAGCGTTAATCACCAGGCTATTCATTTGCTCAGGCGTCATTGATGATACGGCTTGCCAGGTTCCATCGATATTTTCCTGTCTGCTGTCATTGCTTAATAGGGGCTCTTGGGCAATGTAAGCACGTACTAAGGTCAGTGATGGCTGCCTCGCGTTGGCTGCAATCACCGCACTATAGTAAGCCAGTTGCTGACGGGCATCGAGTCTGGTGGCATCGATATCATTGAGTAATGTAGAAGCGGCAGCATAATCCTTTTGTGCTGTTTTAATTTCCGCCATAAGTAATGACTGCTCCAGCTTCTGGGCATTATTGAGCTTTTCCGGTAGCTGGTTGTAAATACTGACCGCCTGCTCAGTTTGCCCTTCTTGTAACAGTGCACGAATGGCGAGTAATTGCCATTGGGTCTTGCTATCATCTGAGCTTTGCTGCATTTGTTGCAGATACCAGGCTGAACTGGCAGTACCATTGACTGGCGGCAGCTCTTGGTGTGTTTCGGATGTCTGTGAAGTACACCCGGCAAAAATCAGTGCTGCGAGTAACACAGGCAAACTGCGTCCGACTTTTGATAGCTTCAAGGTTGAGAGTCGCATTCAATATCCAGTGGTTTTTAATCTCAGTGTTCAATATTAAATCGGCAATACGGATGAAACAATGAAACAACACGAAACGGCGGCTATTTTAGCGAAAACGCTCTATATCGTCCCGACGCCGATAGGCAATCTCGGTGACATCACACAGCGGGCCCTCTCGGTGTTACAGAGTGTCTCCCTGATTGCCGCTGAAGATACGCGTCATACAGGTCTTTTATTACAGCATTTTGCAATAAATGCGCGCTTATTCGCACTTCATGACCATAATGAGCAACAAAAAGCCGAAATTTTACTGGCAAAGCTACAGGAAGGGCAAAGTATTGCTCTGGTATCGGACGCTGGAACGCCATTGATTAACGATCCTGGTTATCACTTGGTTCGCGTTTGTCGCGAAGCAGGCATTCGCGTTGTGCCTTTGCCAGGCCCTTGCGCTGCTATTGCGGCTCTCAGTGCCGCTGGACTGCCCTCAGACCGTTTCTGCTATGAAGGCTTCTTGCCGGCGAAAACTAAAGGGCGTTGCGATGCACTAAAAGCCATCGAACAAGAGACCCGGACCCTGATTTTTTACGAATCGACACACCGTTTACTGGATAGCCTTGAAGATATCTGTACCGTGCTAGGTGAGTCGCGTTATGTGGTCCTGGCGCGTGAGTTGACCAAAACTTGGGAGTCAATTCATGGTGCACCGGTCGGGGAACTCCTGGCCTGGGTGAAGGAAGATGAAAACCGCCGCAAAGGGGAAATGGTCCTGATTGTCGAAGGTTTTAAAGTGCAAAGCGATGACGCGCTTCCGGCTGATGCCCTACGAACTCTGGCTTTGCTGCAAACTGAGTTACCGCTGAAAAAAGCGGCTGCACTGACTGCAGAAATTCATGGTGTAAAAAAGAACGCGTTATACAAATATGCCCTGGAACAGGCTGATAAGTAATCAGCACAGTTTTTTTTGCCACTTTCTGACCAGAGAGTAAACAACAAATACACCGAAATGGGTGTGTTGCGTGACAGTAGCGGTGAAACCCTCTATACTTCGCCGCGAAGCTGACCAGGCAGTCGCCGCTTCGTCGTCGTCCTCCTTCGGGGGAGACGGGCGGAGGGGAGGAAAGTCCGGGCTCCATAGGGCAGGGTGCCAGGTAACGCCTGGGGGGCGCAAGCCTACGACCAGTGCAACAGAGAGCAAACCGCCGATGGCCCGCGCAAGCGGGATCAGGTAAGGGTGAAAGGGTGCGGTAAGAGCGCACCGCGCGGCTGGCAACAGTTCGTGGCACGGTAA
>Ga0302347_1000563_pt1 | contig 57321 bp, 55 predicted proteins | sample PhyWR1_FD_202178 | JGI IMG/M metagenome (GOLD analysis project Ga0302347, IMG submission 202178) | Leaf surface microbial communities from wheat plants in UC Gill Tract Community Farm, Albany, California, United States - DLSL W.R1 (v2)... | ecosystem: Host-associated > Plants > Phyllosphere >... | reverse complement strand
CAACATCACGTTCGGCAACTACGTGGGCCAGGGCCAGGCCTACGCGATGATGCCGTTCTCTTATGCACCCAGGGACTACCGCGGCCACAGCACCGACGGGCAAAGCTGGTTCAACATCAACTACTCGCAGGCCAGCCAGCGCGATGGCCTGTACTCGAACCTGCACCCCGAACTGGGCAACTATGGACGCATGACCATCACGCACGAGATCGGTCATACGCTGGGCCTGAACCACCCGGGGAACTACAACGCCGGTCAGGGCAATCCATCGTATCGAAATGCCTCGTATGCGGAAGACACACGCCAATACAGCAGCATGAGCTACTGGAACGAGGCCAATACCGGCGGGGACAACAAGGGCCACTTTGCTTCCGCGCCGCTGATGGATGATATCGCCGCCATTCAGCGACTATATGGCGCCAACATGCAGACACGCACGGGAGATACAGTCTATGGCTTCAACTCGAATTCCGAAAGAGACTTCCTGACAATCAAGAGTGCGGAGCAAAAGGCGGTATTCTCTGTATGGGATGCTGGCGGAATCGATACCTTTGATTTTTCCGGCTATAGAGAAAATCAGAACATCAACCTGAACGAAGCATCGTTTTCCGATGTGGGAGGCTTGAAGAAGAATGTTTCCATCGCCAAGGGCGTGACCATAGAGAATGCAATAGGCGGGTCTGGCAACGATGTCATCGTTGGCAACAGTGCCGATAATTTCATCGATGGCGGCGACGGGAACGATGTGATTTATGGCGGAGCGGGTCAGGACATGTTGAAGGGTGGCAAGGGAATGGACATATTTGTCTATACAAAGACCTCCGATTCAACGCCTGAATTCTTCGACAAGTTAATTGATTTCGAGACGGGAGTCGATAAAATAAATCTTTCATTCTTCAATCAGGCAGCCGGCAAGCCAGGTTTCATTCACTTTGTGGATCAATTGACCGGAGTGGCGGGGCAGGTGGTATTGTCCTACGATGCGCAGAACAATACCAGTGATATCCTTGTCAATGTCAATAATGACACCGTGCCCGATATGAAGATCCAGTTGGTCGGGCAGGTTGACGCAGCAACTGATTTCATCTTGTAAATGAATGGACGAAAAGCCATGGAGGTGCTGGCTTTTCGTCCTTCATGTGTCAGCGCTCGCTTCAGGGGTTGCTTGGATAAATCGGTTTGGTCAAATTCGGGAAGTCCAATGCCATGAAGTTCATTTCAAAATTCTTGTTTTCAATTATGGTCACAACTACCGCCATGGGCAGTTCGCTGCCCTTGCCCCAGCCCGAAGATCTGGTGGGAGACTGGGTTTTGTCCTATGCCCGGCAATTTTGCGCAATCCATCTCTGGATAGACGAAATGCCGCAGGCCAATGGGTACCGGCTAACCATCGATGCGCGCGCCGGCGCATGCAGTTTCCCCATGGATGCGGTCGCATGGCGTCCTGCGCCGGACGGAATCTCCCTTCTTGACCATGAGGGGACCACGCTGGTCTTCTTTTCGCAGGAAGCAGGCGGCTATCGCAGCAACATCGCCAGCGAAGAGGGCATGCGCCTGCAAAGGAAAAAAACCGGCGAATGAACGGCTGGCGGCACTCGCGGCCAGGTGCGCCTTAAGGTGCGCGCAGAAAATCCTCGATCAGCCTTGCGACGACCTCGGGCTGGTCGTGGTGCAGCATATGGCCGGCATCGTCGACGCGCGCCGTGCGGCAGTCGCGCACATGCTGCAGACGCGCGTGGTATTCATCGAGCGTATAGCGCCCCTTGTTCCATTGCGCGAGGCTGTCGTCGCTGGCTTCGATGGCCAGCGTGGGCGCGGTGATCGCGCCATACAGCGCGAGCACTTCGTCCACATGGAACAGATGCGGGTTCACGACCTTGTGCGCAGCGTCGCCCAGGATATGCCAGCGGCCATCGGCGTCGGGCGCGGCCCAGTGCTGCGCCAGCCACAGCGCCTTGTCCTGGTCGATGCGGCGGTTGGTCTTGCGCAGCCGCTGGGCCACGCTTTCGAGGCTGTCGTAGCTCTTGAGGTCGAGTTCGCCGCGCGCCAGCGCGCGCGTTTCATCGAGCCATTGCGCATAGCGTGCGGGCGCTTGGCCGGGAGTGGTGGCCGCGAGGCCGAAGCCTTCCAGATTGACCAGACGGCGAATGCGCGCCGGCCGTGCACCGGCATAGAGCATCGCGACATTGCCGCCCATGCTGTGGCCCACGAGATCGACCGCCTGTCCCGGTGCGTAATGGTCGAGCAGCAGGTCCAGGTCGGCGAGATAGTCGACGAACTGGTAGTGGTCGACGCGCAGGCCTGGCTTGGTCAGGCCGAACCCGCGCCAATCCGCCGCGATGATCGTGCGGCCGGCAAGGAAATCGGCGCTGAACGCATCGACGACAAATTGATACGACGCGGCCACGTCCATCCAGCCATGGGCCAGGAACAGCGGCGCCAGGGCGCCGTCGGCATTTTCCGGCTCCCATAGCCGCACGTGGTATTCGATGCCGCGCAGAGGGAGGTATTCGGAGCGGCTGGGGCGTTGGACGGTGTACATCGCGCAATTATTTCCTGCGGCCGCAGCATCCGCAGTCGTTGCAGGGACAGCCGCGGTTTCTTTGCCGCGCAGGCCCAGGGATTCCGTAAACTGGCGGGTCTCATTCCAAGCCTCCCGGAGATTGCATGCACAAGGTTCAGTTAGGAAAAAGCGACCTGCAGGTCACGCCCATTTGCCTGGGAACGATGACGTTTGGCGAACAGGTGGGCGAGGCCGCGGCCCATGCCATCCTCGACCGCGCGCTCGAGCTGGGCGTCAATTTCCTCGACACGGCCGAAATGTATGCCGTGCCGGCGCGCGCCGCGACCTTTGGCGCGACCGAGACGATTCTGGGCAACTGGTTTGCCAGCCGCCCCGGCGCGCGCGACAAGGTGGTGCTGGCCAGCAAGGTGGCCGGTCCGTCGCGCGGCATGCCCTGGATACGCGAAGGCGCGGGCATGACCGCCGCCGACATCGTCGCCTCGTGCGACGCGAGCCTGCGCCGGCTGCAGACCGATGTCATTGATCTCTACCAGATCCACTGGCCCGAGCGCCATGTGCCGGCCTTCGGCGCGCTCTACTACGACCCGGCCAAGGAAACCACGCAGACGCCTATCCACGAGCAGCTCGAAGCGCTGGCCGGCCTGGTGCGTGCCGGCAAGATCCGCCATGTGGGCCTGTCGAACGAAACGCCTTACGGCGTGCATGAGTTCGTGCGCCTGGCCCAAGCCCATGGCCTGCCGCGCGTGGCGAGCATACAGAACCCGTACTGCCTGCTCAACCGCAGCTACGACAACGCGCTCGACGAAACCTGCGACCGCCTCGATGTGTCGCTGCTGGCCTATTCGCCGCTGGGCGTGGGCCTGCTCACGGGCAAGTACGACGCCAGCGGCATAGAAGGTCCCGATGCGCCCCGGGGCACGCGGCTGTCGTATGAATCGGTGCGCAAGCAGCGCTGGGGCCGGCCCGATGCGCTGGTCGCCGCGCGCCGCTACAACCAGCTCGCGCGCGACCATGGCCTGAGCCCCGCGCAGATGGCGCTGGCGTTCTGCTATACCCAGCGCTGCGTGGCCAGCACCATCATCGGCGTGACTTCGCAGGCCCAGCTCGAGGAAGACTGCGCGATCTGGGGAACGCAGCTGCCCGCGACGCTGCTCGCTGAAATCAACCAGGTGCGCTGGGAGATGCGCGACCCCGCGGTATGAGCAAGAAGTCCGCGCATGTGAGCGAGACTCCGGCCACGCAGCTGCTGCGCGCGCACCGGGTCGAATTCACCGAACACCCCTACGAGTACCAGGAGCATGGCGGCACGGCGCACAGCGCGGCCAGCCTGGGCTTCGAGGAGCACAGCGTGGTCAAGACGCTGATCATGCAGGACCAGGATGCGAAGCCGCTGATCGTGCTGATGCATGGCGACCGCAAGGTGTCGACCAAGAATCTTGCGCGCCAGATCGGCGCCAAGTCGGTAGAGCCCTGCAAGCCCGACGTCGCCAACCGGCACAGCGGCTATCTGATAGGCGGCACCTCGCCGTTCGGCACGCGCCGCGCGATGCCGGTGTACATCGAGCAAAGCATACTCGAGCTGCCGCGCATAGCGATCAACGGCGGGCGGCGCGGCTTTCTGGTGCAGATCGATCCCCGGGTATGTCTGGATCTGTTGAAAGCCCAGCCGGTGCAGTGCGCGCTGGCAGAATAGCAGTCCCGCGCGACGGGCATCCGGCGGCGGCGCCGAATGGTTGCCTGCGCGACAGATTTTTTGCCATACCGGCCCGATGCGGGCCAAGGACTTGAATTGAACGCGTTTTATCCTTTCCTCGCGACCCTGGCCGCGTATCTCATAGGCTCGCTGTCGTTTGCGGTGATCGTCAGCCGCGTGATGGGTCTGCACGATCCGCGCACCTACGGCAGCGGCAACCCTGGCGCGACCAATGTGCTGCGCTCGGGCAGCAAGCCCGCGGCGATCGCCACGCTGCTGCTTGACGCGCTCAAAGGTTTCGTTCCGGTGGTGCTGGTGCAGTGGTTCGGCAAGCCCTACGGCCTGGGCGACGGCACGCTGGCCGCGGTCGCGCTCGCGGCTTTTCTCGGCCATCTCTACCCGGTGTTCTTCCGCTTCCAGGGCGGCAAGGGCGTGGCCACGGCGCTGGGCGTGTTGCTGGGCATCAGCGGCTGGCTGGGGCTGGCGACCGCGCTGACCTGGCTGATCATTGCCGTCTTCTTTCGCTATTCGTCGCTGGCTTCGCTGGTGGCGGCGGTGTTCGCCCCGGTCTATTACGTGCTGTTTGGCGGCGTGCTCTGGTACACCGAAGGCCCGGTCACGGCGGCCATCGTCGCCATGGGCCTGCTGCTGATCTGGCGCCACCGCGAGAACATCCAGCGCCTGGTCGCGGGCAAGGAATCGCGCCTGGGCAAGAAGGCCGACGCGGCCAAGGGCGCGCCCAAGTCCAAGCGCTGAGCGCAGCGGCCGCGGGATTCAGCGGCGCTTTTCGAGCACCATCTGATCGCCCTGGCGGGTCATGTGGAAATCGGCCAGGAAGCTGTTGCCCAGCAGCACGAAAGGCATGGCCTGGGGCGTGACCACGGCGTCCACGCCGCGCGCTTCCAGCCCGCCGATGCGCACCGAGTCCAGCCGCAGCCGCCAGCCGCGCACCGCGCCGTTGGCCGTTCCCATCTGCACGCTCTGGCCCTGCAGGTAAGGCAGGCCCAGCCGGTCGGCTTCGGCCCGGCCTATGGCCACCGCGCTGGCGCCGGTATCGACCAGATAGCGCATGGGCTGGCCGTTGATCTGGCCCTGATCGATGAAATGCCCCTGGCCGTCGGCGTACAGCACCAGCCGCGCGGGCCCGCCCGCGGCGGCGCGCGCGCCCAGCTGCACGGGCGCTTCACCCAGGCGCAGCCGCTGCTGGCGGCCCGCGATGTCGATCAAGGCTTCGTCGGGCCCGATCTTGAGCACGCGCACCGCGCCCAGGCTTTCGCCCGCGGCGAGACTGCGCGGCGCGCCGCCGTCAATCACCAGCAGTGCCTTGCTGCCCAGAATGCCGGTCAGCGCCACCGATTGCGCGCTGGCCCCCTGTGCCAACCCCAGCACCATCGCTAAAACGAGGCCTAGCGGTTGAACCCATTGGGCGCAGCGCAGGAAACTGGCGCGTTCCAACATAGGGGCAGCGAGGAAGGGCCGCCCCGCACCGAGGCTGCCGTCCCCCTCCACCGAAGGATGAGAGGGGGAAGCCACGAAGTGGCTCAGGGGGTGTTTCAATTCAGTCGCGGAAGTTGTTGAACGACAGCGGCACGTCGTCGATTTCCTTGCGGATCAGCGCCATTGCGGCCTGCAGGTCGTCGCGCTTGGCGCCCGTGATGCGCACTTTCTCGTCCTGGATCGCGGCCTGCACCTTGAGCTTGCTTTCCTTCATCAGCTTTTGCAGCTTCTTGGCGAGCTCGGACTCGATGCCGTTGCGCACCTTGACGACCTGCTTGAGCTTGTCGCCGCCGATCTTCTGCGCTTTCTGGATGTCGAGGAAGCGCACGTCGACGCTGCGCTTGGTCAGCTTGTTGCGCAGCAGGTCTTCGACCTGGGTCAGCTGGAAGTCGGCATCACCGTACATGGTGATTTCCTTGTCCTTGAGCTCGACGGCGGCCGAAGAGCCCTTGAAGTCGAAACGCGTGGCGATTTCCTTGGCGGCGTTCTCGACCGCGTTCTTGACTTCGACGAAATCGGCTTCGCAAACGGTGTCAAAAGATGGCATGGGTATTTCTCTTTCCTGAAAGGGTCTGGGGAGTGCACGGCAGGCCGTTCGCCCTGAGCCTGTCGAAGGGCGTTCTCCGACGCACAGCGTGCCTCTGGTCGCGGTGCGACAATCCAGCCAATGTTAGTCGAGAAAAATGTTCCCTTGCAGCACAGCAATACCTTTGGCATCGCGGCCCGCGCCCATGCCCTGGTGCGCGTGCGTTCCGAAGATGATGTGCGCGCCGTGCTGGCCGACCCGTTCTGGGGCCGGCGCCCGCTGCTGGTGCTCGGCGGGGGCAGCAACATCGTGCTGACCGGCGATGTCGAACCCGTGGTGCTGAAGATGGAAATCCAGGGCATGCGCGTGGTCGAGCAAACCCCCACGGCCTGGATTGTCGAAGCCGGCGCGGGCGAGCGTTGGCACGATCTCGTGGCCTGGACGCTGGACCAGGGCCTGCCCGGGCTCGAGAACCTGGCGCTGATTCCCGGCACCGTGGGCGCCTCGCCGGTGCAGAACATCGGCGCCTACGGCGTCGAGCTGCAGGACCGCTTCGCGTCGCTCGATGCGATCGATCTGGTCACGGGCCAGGGCTTCACGCTCGACGCCGCGCAATGCGCGTTCAGCTACCGGGATTCGGTGTTCAAGCATCTGCCGGCCGAACCCGCGGGCCCGCGCGCAGCCAGTCCGCGCGGCATGGGTCTGGCGGGTCGCGCGGTGATCACGCGCGTGCGCTTTGCGCTGCCCAAGGCCTGGAAGCCCGAGATCGGCTACCTGGACATAGAGCGCAAGCGCGCCGAAGCCGGCGTGGAGCAGCCCACGGCGCGCCAGATCTTCGACTGGGTCTGCGAGATCCGCCGCGCCAAGCTGCCCGATCCCGAAGTGCTGGGCAATGCGGGCAGTTTCTTCAAGAACCCCACGGTCAGTGCCGAGCAGTGTGCCGACATCATCGCGCGTGAGCCGCGCATCGTGCACTACCCGCTGGCCGACGGCACGATCAAGCTCGCCGCGGGCTGGCTGATAGACGCCTGCGGCTGGAAAGGCAAGACCATGGGCAAGGCCGGGGTCTATGAACGCCAGGCGCTGGTGCTGGTCAACCGCGGCGACCGCCACTCCGATGACGCCAGCGTCACGGGCGGCGAAGTCATGACGCTGGCCCGGGCCATACAGACCAGCGTCTATGAACGCTTCGGCATACGCCTGGAGCCCGAGCCGGTCGTGGTCTGAAGCTGCTGTACGCGCAGCGGCGGGGGCGTTACGATACATGCGAAAATAGGCCGTCTCGGCACGGCGGGATGTCCGGGCTGCATGGTGCCCCCGGACAGCGCTTGAAAATTGCCTTCATAACGACACGTCATAAACAGCGGTTTTCCCCCGACGAGTGCCCCAGCGAGATTCGATCATGTCAAGTTACAACCCACCTTTTGAAATCCACGTCCACGGCCAAGTGGTGCTGACGGCCCAGACCAGCTTCGAGCAGCTGCAGGAGGCGCTCAAGCCGCTGTGGAGCTATGCGGGCGCGCGCTCGCTCGCCGATGGCGCGACCAGCGTCTACGAAGAGGAGCCGGGCATACAGTTCGACGCGCGCGAGCACCGCCTGCAGATCTGCTGGACGGTGCGCGGCGACGAAGACTTCCGCCAGACGCTGGACGAAATGTGCATGAGCCTCAACGAGCTGTCGGAGCAGGGCGCGGCGATCGAGGTCACGTTCTACGACACGGAATTCGACGACGAAGACGAAGAGACCGACGAGGCCGAGTCGCGCGACGACTTCCTGATGCTGTTCGTGGGCCCCACGCCCGCGGCCATCATGCAGGTGCAGCGCGATCTGCTGGTGCAGGACGTGATCAACATGATGGAGCGCCACTTCGACGGCGCCGAGCTTGGCGGCGTGGTTGCCGAGATCGACAAGCTGTTCTCGCTGCGCTTCGACGCGCTGGTGAACTCGCTGGAAATCGGCAAGCCGCCGCGCGGCCCCGGCGGCTCGGGCGGCGGCTCTGGCCACGGCAGCGGCGGCAACCGCCGTCCGCGCCACCTGCACTGATGCCAGCGGGCGCGGCGCGATCGCCGCATCTGGGCGGCTCGGCCATGGACCTGCCTTATCTGCGTTCCTATCCTGCACACCTGCAGGAGCAGGTGCGCGCGCTGCTGGCCAGCGGCGGCACGGCGGAGCTGCTGCGCCGCAAGTACCCCCAGGCGCATGCGCTGCGCACCGACAGGGCGCTGTACGACTACACCGCCGAGCTCAAGTCGCGCCACCTGCGCAACGGCGGCACCATCCACAAGGTGATGTACGACAGCAAGATCCATGTGGTGCGCAATGCGCTGGGCCTGCACACCAGCCGCGCGCTGGTCCAGGGCGGCAAGCTGTCGGCGCGCCACGAGATCCGCGTGGCGTCGATGTTCAAGAACACGCCCGAGGAATTCCTGCGCATGATCGTGGTCCACGAACTCGCCCATCTGCGCGAGAAGGACCATGACAAGGCGTTCTACCAGCTGTGCGCGCACATGGAGCCGTCATACCACCAGTATGAGTTCGATGTACGGCTGTATCTGACGCATCTCGATGCGGGCGGCGGGCGGCTGTGGGGTGAGGCGCCTGCGGCGGCTTGAGGCTGGAATGCCGGCCCTTCGACAGGCTCAGGGCGAACGGTTTTTGTCGTTCCTGCCTTGGTCCTCCGACAGGCCCAGGGCTGGGCGCCAACGGTTTTCCGTTCGCCCTGCGTTTATCGAAGGGTGAACGACCCCGCCGCGGATTGCGTCACGCAATCTCTATATGTGCACAATGCGCCGCCGGCAGATCCAGCCAGCGCTGGGCCGCGGCCTGCAGGCTGCTGAGGCCGCCCGTGGCAAACAGTTCGATGGGCGGCGCTGACCGGGACTCGGGCGCGAGCATGCCGGCCTGGGCCAGCAGGCGGCGCACCTGGCGCGCGACGGGCGCGCCGGTGTCTATCAGCTGCACGTCGGGTCCGAGCAGCGCGCGCAGTTCGTCCTTGACGAAAAGATAGTGGGTGCAGCCCAGCACCAGCGTGTCGATCTCGCCGGTCTTCCGGCCGAAGCTGCCCAGGGCCTGCGTATGCCGGGCGCAGCGTTCCCAGAGGTCGCTGCCCTGCATGTCGGCAGCCGGCGGCTGCTCGGTGGCCAGCTCGATGGCGCGCGCCAGGCCGTCGCAGGCCTGGACCGCGAAAGTCGTTTTCTGTGAGTGCTCACTCAGCAGGCGTGCAAAGCGCGCGCTGCTCACGGTGCCGCGCGTGGCCATGACACCCACATGGTGGGTCTGGCTGCTGAGCGAGGCCGGCTTGAGCGCGGGCTCCACGCCGATCAGCGTGAGATCGGGCATCTCGCGGCGCAGCTGTTCGACGGCTGCGGCCGTGGCCGTGTTGCAGGCAATCACCAGCGCCTTGATGTCGTATCGCGCGCGCAGGTGGCGGGCAATGGCGCTGGTGCGCTGCTGCACGAACGCTTCGTCGCGCTCGCCGTAGGGCGCATGGCCGCTGTCGGCGACATAGACCAGAGGTTCGTGCGGCAGTTCATGGCGCAGCGCCTGCAGGACGCTGAGGCCGCCTATGCCGCTGTCGAAGATGCCGATAGGAGAGGCTGCGTGGGGCATGGAAAAGGACGGGAATGCGGGCCGTAAAAAAGCGGGCCGAAACGGCCCGCATCCAAGTATGCCTTGTCCAGGGCCGGCCTGCAGGATGCCGCCCCCGCAAGGGGGCGGCCCCGGGCTCAGACCGCGCCGACGGTAATTCCCTTGAATTCGCCGGTCGCGATGCGTTCCTTCCAGATCGCGGGGCCGGTGATGTGGGCGCTGGTGCCGCCGGCATCGACGGCCACGGTCACCGGCATGTCGACCACGTCGAATTCGTAGATGGCTTCCATGCCCAGATCGGCAAAGCCCACGACCTTGGCGTTCTTGATCGCCTTGGAGACCAGGTAGGCGGCGCCGCCCACGGCCATCAGGTAGGCGCTCTTGTGTTGCTTGATCGCCTCGATGGCCACCGGGCCGCGCTCGGCCTTGCCGATCATGGCGATCAGGCCGGTCTGCTCGAGCATCATGTTGGTGAACGAGTCCATGCGCGTGGCCGTGGTCGGGCCGGCCGGGCCCACGGCTTCATCGCCCACCGGGTCCACGGGGCCGACGTAGTAGATCACGCGGTTGGTGAAGTCCACGGGCAGCTTTTCGCCCTTGGACAGCATGTCCTGGATGCGCTTGTGCGCGGCGTCGCGGCCGGTCAGCATCTTGCCGTTGAGCAGCAGCGTGTCGCCGGGCTTCCAGCTGGCGACTTCCTGCTTGGTCAGGTTGTTCAGGTCGACGCGCTTGCTCTTTTGCGTGTCGGGCGCCCATTCGACCTTGGGCCACAGATCCAGCGAAGGCGCGTCGAGGTAGACCGGGCCCGAGCCGTCCATCACGAAGTGGGCGTGGCGCGTGGCCGCGCAGTTGGGGATCATGGCCACGGGCTTGGAAGCCGCATGCGTGGGGTACATCTTGATCTTGACGTCGAGCACGGTCGACAGGCCGCCCAGGCCCTGGGCGCCTATGCCCAGTGCGTTGACCTTTTCGTACAGCTCAAGGCGCATTTCCTCGACCTGGTCGAGCTTCTCGCCGCGCTGCGACTTGGCCTGGAGCTCATACATGTCCAGGTCTTCCATCAGGCTTTCCTTGGCCAGCAGCACGGCCTTCTCGGCGGTGCCGCCGATGCCGATGCCGATCATGCCGGGCGGGCACCAGCCCGCACCCATGGTGGGAATGGTCTTGAGCACCCAGTCGACAATGCTGTCGCCAGGGTTCATCATGATCATCTTGGACTTGTTTTCCGAGCCGCCGCCCTTGGCCGCGACGGTGATGTCGACCTTGTCGCCGGGCACGATCTGCGTGAAGATCACGGCCGGGGTGTTGTCCTTGGTGTTCTTGCGAGCGAAGTGGGGGTCTGCGACCACGGAAGCGCGCAGCGTGTTGTCGGGGTGGTTGTAGCCTTGGCGCACGCCTTCGTTGATCGCGTCCTCGATGCCGCCGGTGAAGCCTTCCCAGCGCACGTCCATGCCGATCTTGAGGAACACGTTGACGATGCCGGTGTCCTGGCAGATGGGGCGATGACCGATGGCCGACATCTTGGAGTTCGTCAGGATCTGGGCCATCGCGTCCTTGGCCGCCGGGCTCTGTTCGCGCTCGTAGGCGCGTGCCAGGTGGGCGATGTAGTCGGCGGGGTGGTAGTAGCTGATGTACTGCAGGGCGCCTGCGATCGAATCGATCAGGTCCTGCTGGCGGATCGTGGTGGTCATCGTGGGTTTCTTTGGAAAGGGAGAACAACGAACTGCGAAAGCAACCCGGGATTATCCCGCGCTTCACTGCAAACCGTGCCCATGGCCCAGCAGTCTTCTATAACACTTGCGGCCTGAATTGCGGCTCGTTCGCGTCTATGGCGCATGTGTCAGAGTGGATGCAAAACAGAATGTTGAGAATAGGTATCATTCATTGATGGATTTTTTCCATTCAACCCTTATGGAGACTTGTGGATGACGCAACCGGCTACGCGACAGGAACGTGACACTTTCGGCCCCATCGAGGTCCAGGCCGACAGGCTCTGGGGGGCGCAGACCCAGCGTTCGCTGCAGAATTTCGACATATCGGGCGAGCGCCAGCCGCTGGAGCTGATCCGCGCGCTGGCCCTGGTCAAGCGCGCTTCGGCGGTGGTCAACCAGCAGCTGGGCCTGCTGGATGCGAAGAAGGCCCAGGCCATCGTTGCCGCGGCCGATGAAGTGGTCGCGGGCCAGCATGACGAGCAGTTTCCGCTGGTCGTATGGCAGACCGGCTCGGGCACGCAGAGCAACATGAACGTCAACGAGGTGCTGGCCAACCGCGCCAGCGAGCTGCTGGGCGGCGAGCGCGGCGAAGGCCGGCTGGTGCATCCCAACGACGACGTCAACAAGAGCCAGTCGAGCAACGACGTGTTTCCCACGGCCATGCATGTGGCCGCGGTGCAGGCGCTGGTCGAGCGCCTGCTGCCCTCGGCGGCAAAGCTGCAGGCCACGCTGGCCGAGAAGTCCGAGGCCTTTGCCGAGATCATCAAGATCGGCCGCACGCACCTGCAGGACGCCACGCCGCTGACGCTGGGCCAGGAGTTTTCCGGCTATGTCGCGCAGCTGCGCCATGGCCAGGCCCATGTGCAGGCCGCGTTGCCGCACCTGTGCGAACTCGCGCTCGGCGGCACGGCCGTGGGCACGGGCCTGAACGCTCCCGCGGGCTATGCGGTCGCGGTCGCGGCCGAACTCGCGCGCCTCACGGGCCTGCCGTTTGTCACCGCACCCAACAAGTTCGAGGCCCTGGCCAGCGTCGATGCCCTGGTGCATGCGCATGGCGCGCTCAAGACCCTGGCCGCAAGCCTGACGAAGATCGCCAACGACGTGCGCTGGCTGGCCAGCGGTCCGCGCAGCGGCATTGGCGAGTTGAGCATCCCCGAGAACGAGCCGGGCTCGTCCATCATGCCGGGCAAGGTCAACCCGACGCAAAGCGAAGCGCTGACCATGCTTGCCGCCCAGGTCATGGGCAACGACGTGGCCATCAACATCGGCGGCGCCTCGGGCAACTTCGAGCTCAATGTGTTCCGCCCCATGGTGGCGCACAACTTCCTGCAGAGCGTGCGCCTGCTGGCCGACGGCATGCGCAGCTTCAACGACCACTGCGCCGTGGGCATCACGCCCAACGAAGACCGCATTGCCGAGCTGGTGCAGCGTTCGCTGATGCTGGTGACCGCGCTGAACCCGCATATCGGCTACGACAAGGCGGCCTATATCGCCAAGAAGGCCCACCGCGAAGGCTCGAGCCTGCGCGAAGCCGCCGTGGCCAGCGGGCATCTGACGGGCGAGCAGTTCGATGCCTGGGTCGTGCCGGCGCAGATGGTCGGCAACCTTTGAGGGCCATCCGCGCCTGAGCCTTGCCGCACGCGGGCGCGGGTGGCGACGTCTGCTAAGGTGCAGCCCTTGTTCCCGCTCCCGAGCGAAAGACTTTTTGATGGATTCTCTGTCCTTGCGCACCGCCACCGTTGTGGCGGCTGTGGCGCTGCTGGCCGGCTGCTCCGGCCTGCGCATGCCTTCTATGCCCTCACTGCCGGGCTGGATGTCCGCAGCCAAGCCTGCGGTGGTCGCGGCACCTCCCGCGGCGCCCGCCGCGGCATCAATCCTCCAGCCCACGGACCGCACCGAGACCTGGCGCGGCGTCTACCGCCAGCAGGCCGACAGCGGACGCTTCACCGAGTGCCGCGCGGGTGTCGAGATGCCCGTGGCCGCAGCGGGCGACAGCGCTCTGCTGGAGTCGGCCTATGCTTCCAGCCGGTCTGCGCCGGGGGCGCCGGTGTTTGTCGAGGTCCAGGGGCGCTGGGTGCAACGCGCGCGCGCCGACATGCCGCCTTCGGCGAACGCCACGGAACTGGCGCTGCTGGTCGAGCGCTTTGTCTCGGTATCGAGCCGAACGTCCTGCGCCGGCTGGTGAGGTGGTCAGCGCCGGCGCGCGCTGCGCTCCAGCCCCGGCAGGCCCATGTCGAAGCGCTGGTTGAGATAGTGGATCGATGACTTGTAGGCGGCATCGGCCCAGCCCGAGCGCTGCGGGTTGTAGCCATCGCTGACCAGCGCGATGTCTTCGCCCGGCAGCGGCTGCACGGCCCAGCGGTAGATGTCGTGGTTGGTGAACTGGTTGCCCGCGCGCAGGTAATACCAGGCATCGGGCCATTCGCGGAACACGGTCTTGCTTGGCGGGCCTATGGTCACGGGGCGGGTCACGCCGTTGTTCGCGAACAGGTGGCTCAGGCCGATCGCCACTTCCTTTTCGAGCGCTTCGATCGGGCCCTGGGCCAGCCGCGCCCAGAGGTTGGCGCAGTCGGACTGGTCGTTGTAGACCACGCGGATCGCGTTCTGCGCCGCCGCATAGGCTTCGAGCGGAATCTCCACCGAATTGATGCAGTGGCCCGTGGTCCAGGCGCGCCATACATGGCGGCCATTGGGCGTGACGATGCCGCGCCACCAGGGCTCGGCATACCACTGGGTGATGGTGGTCACGCGCACGCCGACCAGTGCCTGGAACTCGGGCTGGGCGCAGATTTTCTCTATCACGTCGCCGCGCAGCTGCTGCAGCGCCACCGGCGGCAAGGCCAGCACCAGCGTGCGCGCGGTCAGCGCGCGCCGCGCGGTCTTGAGCAGATAGCCGGTCGGCGACTTGTCGACCGACAGCACGGGCTCGGACAGATGGATCTGCACGCCCTGGTCGCGCGCGCGCTGCTCCATGCCGCGCGTATAGGCCGACATGCCGCCCACGGGATACAGGCTCTGGCAATGGCCGCTGGGGCAGATCGCGCCGGCGTCGTTCTCTTCGTCGAGGTAGTCGAGATAGGCCTTGGCGTTGAGGTCGTACTCGTGGTCGGCGCGAAAGCGATAGGTGTCGTGCAGAAAGGCGCAGCCTTCGACGCCAATGACTTTCTCGGCATAGGCGCGCAGGTTGGGGTAGCGGTCCACATGGGCGCGTTCCGGGCCCTTGAGCAGCCGGTCGTAGAGCTGGACTTCATAGCCGCCGCGATCGCGGTCGACATCGAGGCCGGGAAACACGCGGATGAAGTCGTCGTTGTGGGTCGCATACATGCCGCGCGTGTATCCGAGCTCCTCGAGCATTTCGGGTTTCTGCAGAGCGATGCCCAGTTCCTGGGCCAACTCCACCAGCACGCTCTGGCCTTCCATGATGCGGCGCGCGCCAAGCTGTATGAACGGGCCGTCGCTGTGCTCGTCGGACGCGGGAATGTCGGACACGCGCCCGCCCAGGCGTTCGTCCTGCTCGAACAGGCAGATGCGCGGGCCGTGGCGCGCAGCCAGGCGCAGGGCCGTGTGCAGGCCCGCGACGCCGCCGCCGACAATGGCGATATCGCAATGGGCCGTGGTGTCGTCCGCGGCCAGCACGGGCTGCGTCTGGGGGGAATCCTGCGCGCTGGGGAGCGCGGTTTCGGGGCTGGCGACTTCGCCGCCCAACAAAAGATTGCTCATGCCGGACATCCTTTCCCGGGACTGCCTGCGCGCGCGGGCGCAGGGCAATCGTTCGGCTCAGTGTAGGGTGCCGACTGGCGCGGCGCCCGGCATGGCTATGTGCTGCGCGTGGTTATCGCGCAGCGGCGCGCGCCTGGTCCAGCCAGCCGTCGAAAGTCTTCTGATGGGCCTCTATCCAGCCCGCGACATGGCGTTCGATATCGGCCGGCTTGTTCTCGCCGAGGAACATGCGGTTGTTTTCGGCGTTGATGTCGTTGATCGGCAGCTGCATGATCTCGAACAGCTTGCCCGCGGCCGGGTTCTGCAGCGCCCATTGCTTGTTGGCCAGGATGTGCTGGGTGTTGGGCACGAAGCCGTAGTTTCTGCCATTGGGCAGCCGGGTGTCCTCGCTGCCCTGCGTGCCGGGTGTCGCGCTGAACGGCACTTCGAGCCACATCACGTCGGTGCCTGGCTTGAGCTGGGCGCTGACCCAGAACGGCGTCCAGGTGTAGTACAGCACCGGCTTGCCGGCCTGGTAGCGCGAGATGGTGTCGGCAATCAGCGCCGAGTAGGTGCCCTGCTGGTGCGTGACCGTGGCGCGCAGGCCGAAGGCATCGAGCTGGTGCTCGATCGCAGCTTCGCAGCCCCAGCCCGGCGTGCAGCCCGTGAGGTCGGCCTTGCCGTCGCCGTTGGCGTCGAACAGCGCGGCGAGCTTGGGATCCTTGAGCTGGCTGATCCGGGTGATGCCGTACTGGTCGGCGGTCTTCTTGTCTATCAGGTAACCCTGGATCGCGCCTTCGGCAAACGTTCCCTGGCGCGTGAGCTTGCCGTCGCCGCCGGCATTCTTGTAGAAGTCTTCATGCAACGGCACCCAGTGGTTGGCCATGAACGTGGCATCGCCGTTGGCGATCGCCAGATGGGCCGTGGGGTACTCGACTTCCTGTACAGGCTGCACGTCGTAGCCCAGCTGCTGCAGGGCCTTGACCACGACCTGGGTCTGGAAGTTTTCCTCGGCGATCGAGCTCTTGAGCGGAAAGACCTTCACGCCCTTGCCGGGCATTGGGTTGCCCGCGGTGTTCTGGGCGCTGGCCATCAAGCTTAGGCTTGCCAGGCCGACCGCAAGCAGGGCGCGGCGCAGGTGGGAGAAAGAATGGGACATATGGGATTTCCTGTGTTCTGGGGAAGGCGCGCGCAGCGGCCGCGGCCCGCAGGCCACGGGCGCGCGCCGCTCGCCGCGCGCCGCTTGCCGCGCGCCGCTCGCCGCGCGCGTCGGTCTTCAGGCGTTGGCTGTGGTGCCGACGGGAGCGGCTGCAGGCGCAGCGGCCTCGGTCGTGGCCGCAGGCGCGGGTGCGCGGCGGCTGCGCAGCAGCCAGCCCAGCGGGCCGCGCTGCGACCAGCGCACGCCACCGCGCTGGGGCTTGCCCATGGCCTGGGTGATGCGGTCCAGCGCAATCGCCAGCAGCACGATGCCCAGGCCGCCGACCGTGGCCAGGCCCATGTCGAGGCGGCCGATGCCGCGCAGCACCATCTGACCCAGGCCGCCTACCGCGATCATCGAGGCGATGACCACCATCGACAGCGACAGCATCAGCGCCTGGTTGATGCCGGCCATGATGGAGGGCATGGCCAGCGGCAGCTGCACCTTGAACAGCATCTGCATGGGCGAGGCGCCATAGGCGCGGCTGGCTTCGATCAGGTCGGGACGCACCTGGCGTATGCCGAGGTTGGTCAGGCGGATCAGCGGCGGCAGCGCAAACACGATGGTGACGATCACGCCGGGCACGTTGCCGATGCCGAACAGCATCACCACGGGAACCAGGTAGACGAAGGCCGGCGTGGTCTGCATGGCATCGAGGAAAGGACGGGTCCAGCGCTGGGCGCGGTCGCTGGCGGCCAGCGCAATGCCCACGGGCAGGCCGATCAATATGCAGAATGCCAGCGATGTCAGCACCAGCGACAGCGTGACCATGGCTTCGGGCCAGATGCCCAGCAGCGCGACCACGGCCAGCGAGACCAGGGTGCCGATGGCGATCGCCCGGCCCGCGAACTGCCAGGCCAGCAGCACCATGACGGCGATCATGACCATCGATGGCACGCTGGTCAGCAGGCTCTCAACGCCTGTGAGCGTGGCATCGATGGGCGCGCGCACCGTCTGGAAGAAAGGCCGGAAATGCGTGACCACCCATTCGAGGCCGTGGTTGATGCTGTCCTGCACCTGGGCCGAATCGGCCATCCAGTGCTGCACGTCAAGCAGCTGCGACAGCGTCGCGGGCGTATCGGCCGGCACGCTGCCGAGCGCGTCGTTGGCCAGTCGCGGTCCGTCGAGCCAGTCGGTATTGCCTGCATCCAGCCCGCCGCTGTTACCCAGCGTCCAGGGGTCCATGGCCAGCGCGGGATCGGCGAGCTGGGTCGCGCTGTCGACCGGGATGTCGCTCAACGGCTGGGGCATGGCCGACATGTCCATCGTGGTCGAATCGAGCGCGTCGGTGCTGACCTGGGCCAATTGCACGCTGGCGGTGGAGTGCGTTGCGCTGCTGTTCATACGGCGCTCCCGGCTGTGGCCTGGGGCGGCGCAGGGGGGCTGGGCGGCACGGGCGGCGTGTCGCGGTCCAGGAACTTGAGCAGCATGGTCTTGCTGATCACGCCCGCGAAGCGGCCGTCGCTCTGCACCACGGGCAGCGCGCAGGGCGCGGATGCGACCTGGCCGAACAGGTTGGCGACGGGGGCATCGACCGCGATCGACGACACGTTGTCGAGGTAGGCATGCTGCAGGCCCAGCGTGCCCACATGGCCATGCAGCGCCGCGCGCAGCGAGTCGGCCGACACCGTTCCAAGATAGCGCTGGCGCGGGCTCAGTACATAGGCGAAGTCGCGGTCCGATTCCTCGATGGCGCGCAGCGCCGGGCGGCAGCCGCGGTCGCTGTGTTCATTGACGATGGTCAGCGCGCGGCGCGCGATGTCGCCGGCCTTGAACACCGCCGCCGCATCGACGCCGCGGATGAAGTGGCGCACATAGTCGTTGGCGGGATTGCGCAGGATGTCGTCGGGTGTGCCGACCTGTATCACCTGGCCGTCCTTCATGATCGCGATGCGGTCGCCGATGCGCATGGCTTCGTCGAGGTCGTGCGAAATGAAGATGATGGTGCGGCGCTTGACTTCCTGCAGGCGCAGCAGCTCCGACTGCATCTCCGTGCGGATGATGGGGTCGAGCGCGGAAAAGGCTTCGTCCATCAGCAGGATGGACGGGTCGGAGGCCAGCGCCCGGGCCAGGCCCACGCGCTGCTGCATGCCGCCCGACAGTTCGTCGGGGTAGCTCGCGCCCCAGCCTGCGAGGCCCACCTGCTCCAGCGCGGCCTGGGCCAGCGCCTGGCGCTCGGCGCGGTCCACGCCCGCGAGCTCCAGCCCGAAGGCCGTGTTGTCGAGCACATTCACATGGGGCAGCAGCGCGAACGACTGGAACACCATGGAGATGTCCTTGCGGCGCAGCGCGCGCAAGTCCTTGGGGCTCAATGCGCCGATGTCGGCGCCGTCGACCAGGATGCGGCCCGACGTGGGCTCGATCAGGCGGTTGAGCATGCGCACCAGCGTGGACTTGCCCGAGCCCGACAGGCCCATGATGACGAAGATTTCGCCGGCTTCGATCTGGAAATCGGCGTCGAACACGCCTATCGATTGGCCGGTACGCGCCAGGATGTCCGATTTGCTCAGACCCTGCTGGACCAGCGCCAGCGCGTCCTGCGGCGCATCGCCGAAGACCTTGAAAACATGCTCGATGGTGATCTGTTTGGCCACTGTTTCGCTCTCCCTTTTATTGGATTGAATACAGTCCAGCGCTTGTGAAAGGCTGGCGTGCAAGGCCGAAGGCAGAACCTGATGCAAGGGTCGCCGGGATCCCGCGACGGGACCGGCGGCGACCGGAAATGCGTATGGACAACGCAGGCTCGAATGGTGCCGCGAGGGGCACGCAAGAGCCAGGCAAGACGCCAGCGCGCGACATGGTGGAAAACCTGTCTGCCGGCTGGCGATCCAGGGCGCGGCGAAAGCCGCGCAACTGGGCATCAGGACCGCGATCGGCCCGATGACGGGGCTGCCGAGGCAACGCCGCCTGAAGTGGATCGAAGCGTGAAAACGCTTGGATTACCTGCATGGCAGGTTGTAAATAAGCGTTCAATTCTATTAATTGAGTGCTTTTGTGTCAACAAATGGTTATTTTTGACTGTGTTATCACGCGCGCGTTTTTTGCGCGCCAGGCGAAAAAAAACCCGCGCCGCGGATTGCGGGGCGGGTTCTGCGGGCGCGTGGCGCGCGGCTTTCAGTGGCTGCGTGCGGGGCTGCGCAGCAGGCGGTCGGTGTAGGCGATGGCCAATGCGCTCAGCAGGAAGGCGATATGGATCGCGGTCTGCGCAATCAGCACCTTGGAGTCGTAGTTGGCGGCGTTGATGAAGGTCTTGAGCAGATGGATGGAGCTGATGCCGATGATGGACAGGCCCAGCTTGACCTTGAGCACGGTCGCGTCCACGTGGCTCAGCCATTCGGGCTGATCGGGATGGCCTTCGATGTTGAGCCGGCTGACGAAGGTCTCGTAGCCGCCGATGATCACCATGATCAACAGGTTGGAGATCATCACCACGTCGATCAGCGCCAGCACGACCAGCATGATGACCGTCTCGTTGAGGCTGGTCAGCGGGGCGTCGGGCTTGTAGCCGATGCTGGTGACCAGCGCCTGGAGTGCGGTCTGGCTGCCGAACGCGGCCTCCACAAGGTGCAACAGCTCGAGCAGGAAATGCCAGACATAGACGCCTTGCGCGAGGATCAGGCCGAGGTACAGCGGAACCTGCAGCCAGCGGCTGGCGAAGATGAAGGTGGCCAGCGGGTTCATTTTGGCAGCCGCTGGCTTGCCGGAGGGTGTGGGGGTGTCCATGGGGTGTGGGGGCGAGAAATAGGGTGCGCGATTGTATCGGTGCGCGATGACGGCGGCATTACTGAGGGGTTGAACGCCATGCTTGACCACGGCGCACGGTTTTGCGCCGACCAGTCAGTGACGTGTAAGACCCGCGGGCGACAGTCGCGGCACAATGCAAAAGTTAGCCAAGGAGACAGAAATATCATGAGTGCGTCGTCATCTGCGATCGAATCCGTGCTGGTTGAAAACCGCGTCTTTCCCCCGCCTGCGGCCTTTGCCCAGTCGGCCCGCATTTCGGGCATGCCCGCCTACGAGGCGCTGTGCGCCGAAGCCGAAGCGGACTACGAAGGCTTCTGGTCGCGGCTGGCGCGCGAGCATCTTGATTGGAGCCGGCCGTTCAGCCAGACGCTCGATACCTCCAATGCGCCGTTCTACCGCTGGTTTGCCGACGGCGAACTCAATGCCAGCGCCAACTGCCTGGACCGCCACATGGGCACGGCCGTCGAGCACAAGACGGCGATCATCTTCGAAGCCGACGACGGCGCTGTGACGCGCGTCAGCTACCGCGAGCTGCTCGAGCGCGTGAGCCAGTTCGCCAATGCGCTCAAGGCCCAGGGCGTGCAAAAGGGCGATCGCGTGCTGATCTACATGCCGATGACCATCGAGGGCGTGGTCGCGATGCAGGCCTGCGCGCGCATAGGCGCGACGCACAGCGTGGTGTTCGGCGGCTTCTCTGCCAAGGCCGTGCAGGAGCGCATCATCGATGCCGGCGCCGTGGTGGTGATCACCGCCAACTACCAGCTGCGCGGCGGCAAGGAGCTGCCGCTCAAGGCCATCGTCGACGACGCACTGGCTTCGGGCGAATGCACCAGCGTGCGCCAGGTGCTGGTCTACGAACGCACGGCCACGCCCTGCGCCATGCAGCCCGGCCGCGACAAGACGTTTGCCGAGGCACTGGCCGGCCAGTCCAAGGAATGCGCTGCCGTGGCAGTCGGCGCCGAGCACCCGCTGTTCATCCTCTACACCAGCGGCTCCACGGGCAAGCCCAAGGGCGTGCAGCACAGCACCGGCGGCTATGCGCTGTGGGCCAAGCTGACCATGGACTGGACTTTCGACCTGCGCCCCGACGACGTGTTCTGGTGCACGGCCGACATCGGCTGGATCACGGGCCACACCTACGTCGCCTACGGCCCGCTGGCGGCCGGCGCGACGCAGATCGTGTTCGAAGGCGTGCCCACCTTCCCCGACGCGGGCCGCTTCTGGCAGATGATAGAGCGCCACCGCTGCTCCATCTTCTACACCGCGCCCACGGCCATACGCTCGCTGATCAAGGCCGCCGAAGCCGATGCCGCGGTGCACCCGGATCGCAGCGACCTGTCGAGCCTGCGCCTGCTGGGCAGCGTGGGCGAGCCCATCAACCCCGAAGCCTGGATGTGGTACCACCGCCATGTGGGCGGCGAGCGCTGCCCCATTGTCGACACCTTCTGGCAGACCGAGACCGGCGGCCATGTGATCACGCCGCTGCCGGGCGCCACGCCGCTGGTGCCGGGCTCGTGCACGCTGCCGCTGCCGGGCATCACCGCGGCCATCGTCGACGAACTGGGCAACGACATTCCCGACGGCACGGGCGGTATCCTGGTCATCAAGCGCCCCTGGCCCAGCATGATCCGCAACATCTGGAACGACCCCGAGCGCTTCAAGAAGAGCTACTTCCCCGAAGAGCTCAAGGGCTACTACCTCGCGGGCGACGGCGCGGTGCGCAGCAGCGACCGCGGCTATTTCCGCATCACGGGCCGCATCGACGACGTGCTCAATGTCTCGGGCCACCGCATGGGCACGATGGAAATCGAATCGGCCCTGGTCTCCAAGACCGATCTCGTGGCCGAAGCGGCCGTGGTGGGCCGCCCCGACGATGTGACCGGCGAAGCGATCTGCGCCTTTGTCGTGCTCAAGCGCGGCCGGCCCACGGGCGAGGAGGCCAAGCAGATCGCCAAGGAGCTGCGCGACTGGGTGGCCAAGGAAATCGGCCCGATCGCCAAGCCCAAGGAAATCCGCTTCGGCGACAACCTGCCCAAGACGCGCAGCGGCAAGATCATGCGCCGCCTGCTGCGCGCCCTGGCCAAGGGCGAGGCGATCACGCAGGACACCAGCACGCTGGAGAACCCCGCAATCCTCGAGCAGCTGTCCAAGCCCAACTGACGGCGTGTCAGCCGGGCGCGCGCCGAGTGCGCCCGGCTTGGCCGCTCTGGTGTAGGACAGTTTCGTTCTTGTCACGGCGGCTGCGCATGCCGGCTGCGCATGGGGTAAAAACGCGGGGTGCCAGCTGCCCTGTCCTTGGCGGCGCGCTGATCAAGGAGAACAACAACCCATGCATTTCCGAACGCTTTTACTGGCCATCATCGTGCTGGCCATCGCCGCGCTGGCGGCGCTCAACTGGCCCGCGCTGTCGGCCATCTCCACCGTCGAGCTCGGCGTGACCACAGTGCAGGCGCCGCTGGGCGTGATCATGCTGGGGCTCACGGTGCTGCTGGCAATCTTCTTCATCGCCTATGTGCTGTCGCTGCAGACTTCGGTGCTGCTGGAAACGCGCCGCCACACCAAGGAGCTGCAGGCCCAGCGCGAACTCGCCGACAAGGCCGAGGCTTCGCGCTTCACGGAACTGCGTGCCGTGCTTGAAACCCAGCATCTGCAGGGCCAGACCGCGGTGCTCGAGCGCCTGGAAACGCTGGATGCCCGCGCCGAGGCCCGCTCGCGTGAGCTGGAAAACAGCACGGCCGCCTATCTGGGCCAGCTTGAGCAGCAGTTGCGCGACCGCCCGCCGATAGACCGCGGCTTCGTGCCCGCGGCGCGCGAATTTCCATAAGCGCCCGAAGCGCTTGCGCCGCAAAAAAGCCGCCTGGGAGGGCGGCTTTTTGCATGGTTGGCGCAGGTGTCTTACTTCTGCTGCAGTACCCAGGCTGCCAGCGCCTTGGATTCGGCATCGTTGACCGCAGGGTTGGCGGGCATGGGCAGCGGGCCCCAGACGCCGCCGCCGCCCTTGAGGATCTTGGCCGCGAGCTTGTCGGTCGCGTCCTTCTGGCTCGCGTATTTGGCCGCCACATCCTTGAACGAAGGACCGACCAGCTTCTTGTCGACGGCGTGGCAGGCCATGCAGTTCTTCGACTTGGCCAGGGCCAGGTCGGCCATGGCCGGGGCAGCGGCGCTCAGGGCCAGGGCGAGAGTGATCAGTGTGCGCTTCATCGTAAACTTTCGGCTGGTGTTTTGTTCTGCAGGAAATTGTAGTGGTGCGTGCCGGTGCACGCGGACCGCGGGTTTCTTCGGCCTGGAGTCTTCTATGTGGATGCTGTTGATTGCGCTGTTGCTGACCTTGCTCAAATACCTCGAGGTCGGGCCGCTGGCCGAGCTGTCCTGGTGGTGGCTGCTGGTGCCCTATGGTCTCACGGCGGCCTGGTGGAGCTATGCCGATGCGTCCGGCCTGACCAGGCGCCGCGCGGTCGATCAGGAGGAGGCGCGGCGCCTCAAGCGCATCGACAGGCAAAAGCAGGCGCTGGGCACGCGCCGACCGCCGCGCTGAGCTGACCCTGCGGGCAGCAGCATGGGGTCAGGTGCGACATAATTGCCTCCATCCCACGAGCTTTCCCGCAACCCTTTCTCATACTCACCATGCCCGCATACCGTTCCAAGACTTCCACTGCCGGCCGCAACATGGCTGGTGCGCGCTCCCTGTGGCGTGCCACCGGCATGAAGGACGAAGATTTCAGCAAGCCCATCATTGCCATTGCCAATTCCTTCACCCAGTTCGTGCCCGGCCACGTGCATCTGAAGGACCTGGGCCAGCTGGTGGCGCGCGAGATCGAGCGGGCGGGCGGCGTCGCCAAGGAATTCAACACCATCGCAGTCGATGACGGCATTGCCATGGGCCACGACGGCATGCTGTATTCGCTGCCCAGCCGCGACATCATTGCCGACTCGGTCGAATACATGGTCAATGCCCACTGCGCCGACGCGCTGGTGTGCATCTCCAACTGCGACAAGATCACCCCCGGCATGCTGATGGCCGCGATGCGGCTGAACATTCCCGTGATCTTCGTGTCGGGCGGCCCGATGGAAGCCGGCAAGGTCAAGCTGGCCAACCCCACGACGCACAAGATCGAATTCAAGAAGCTCGACCTGGTCGACGCCATGGTGATGGCTGCCGATGACCAGTACACCGACGAACAGGTTGCCGAAGTCGAACGCTCGGCCTGTCCCACCTGCGGTTCGTGCTCGGGCATGTTCACCGCCAATTCGATGAACTGCCTGACCGAAGCCCTGGGCCTGTCGCTGCCGGGCAACGGCACGGTGCTGGCCACGCACTCGGACCGCGAGCAGCTGTTCCTGCGCGCCGGCCGCACGATTGTCGAGCTGGCCAAGCGCTACTACGAAGGCGACGACGAATCGGCGCTGCCGCGCTCGGTGGGCAAGAAGGCCTTCGAGAACGCGATCACGCTGGACATCGCCATGGGCGGCTCGACCAACACCATCCTGCACCTGCTGGCAATTGCCCAGGAAGCCGAGATCGACTTCGGCATGGCCGACATCGACCGCATGTCGCGCACCGTGCCCCAGCTGTGCAAGGTCGCGCCCAACACCAACAAGTACCACATCGAAGACGTGCACCGCGCGGGCGGCATCATGGCCATCCTGGGTGAACTCGACCGCGCGGGCCGGCTGCACACCGATGTGCCCACGGTCTACGGCGGCACGCTCAAGGATGCGCTCGACGAGTGGGACATCGCACGCGCGCCCAGCGAAGCCGTGCAGACTTTCTACAAGGCCGGCCCTGCGGGCATTCCCACGCAGACGGCGTTCAGCCAGAGCACGCGCTGGCCCAGCCTGGACACCGATCGCGCCGAAGGCTGCATCCGTTCGGTGGAACACGCGTTCTCGCTTGAAGGCGGCCTGGCCGTGCTCACAGGCAACATCGCTGTCGACGGCTGCGTGGTCAAGACCGCGGGTGTCGATGACACGCTGCTGGTGTTCGAAGGCCGCGCCCATGTGACCGAGTCGCAGGACGAAGCCGTGGAAAACATCCTGGCCGACAAGGTCCAGGCCGGCGACATCGTCATCGTGCGCTACGAAGGCCCCAAGGGCGGCCCTGGCATGCAGGAAATGCTCTACCCCACGAGCTACATCAAGTCCAAGGGCCTGGGCAAGGCCTGCGCGCTGCTGACCGACGGGCGCTTTTCGGGCGGCACTTCGGGCCTGTCCATAGGCCACTGCTCGCCCGAAGCCGCGGCCGGTGGCGCCATCGGCCTGGTGCAGGACGGTGACCGCATCCTGATCGACATCCCGAACCGCACGATCAACGTGCTGGTCAGCGATGAAGAGCTGGCGCTGCGCCGCGAGGCCCAGAACGCCAAGGGCTGGAAGCCCGCCAAGCCACGCCCACGCAAGGTCTCGGCCGCGCTCAAGGCCTATGCCAAGCTGGTGATGTCGGCCGACAAGGGCGCGGTGCGGGATCTGTCCTTGCTGGATTGAACCGTGCAAGACCGTTTGTCCTGAGTCGTCAGGATGAACGGTCTGAGCCTGGATCATGAGGGCTGGGCGTTCGTGGCTCACCACGAACGGCGCTCGCGGATCTTGGCACTTCGTTCGTCCTGAGCCCGCCTCGCCGGCCGCGTCGAAGGATGAACGGCCTGTGCCCATGGCAACTGGCATGGCGGTGCCATCTGGCGCAAGCCCTGTCACCCCACTTTCACAGCCCCCGCCCCGGTCTGCGGCACAATCAGTGAATGCTGATCTACCCCCAAATCGACCCCATCGCGCTGCAGCTCGGCCCGATTGCCGTGCACTGGTACGGCCTTACCTATCTGGCCGCTTTCGGCCTGTTCATGTTGCTGGGCATCAAGCGCCTGCGCCATCCGCCGTTCGCGCGGCTCACGGGCGAGCAGGCCTGGACGCGCAAGGACGTGGAGGACATCCTGTTCCTGGGCGTGGTCGGGGTGGTGATCGGCGGGCGCCTGGGCTACTGCCTGTTCTACAAGCCTTCTTATTACCTGTCGCACCCGCTCGAGGTGTTCGCGGTCTGGCAGGGCGGAATGGCGTTTCACGGCGGCCTGCTGGGCGTGATCGGCGCCATGCTGTGGTTTGCGCATTCGCGTCGCCGCCCCTGGCTGCAGGTCGCCGACTTTGTCGCGCCCTGCGTGCCCACGGGCCTGGCGGCCGGGCGCATAGGCAACTTCATCAACGGCGAGCTCTGGGGCCGGTTCTCCAGCCCCGATCTGCCCTGGGGCATGGTGTTTGCGCAAAGCGGCTCCCTGCAGCCGCGCCACCCGTCGCAGATCTACCAGTTCCTGCTGGAAGGCCTGCTGCTGTTCGTGCTGCTGTGGCTTTATGCGCGCAAGGAGCATCGCCAGGGCCAGGTTGCGGCGGCCTTCCTGTTCGGCTACGGCCTGCTGCGCTTCATTGCGGAATATTTCCGCGAGCCCGACGACTACCTGGGCCTGCTGTCCATGGGCTTGAGCATGGGCCAATGGCTGTGCCTGCCGATGATGGCCGCAGGCGTGGGCCTGTGGCTCTGGGCCCAGCGCCAGCCGCAGCGCAGCGTCGCCTGATCGGGTGTCGCCGATGCGACACGTGAAAACTCTGCGCGGCTGAAGTCACCAGGGCAGGGCAACCCATAATGGTGGCAAGGGCATGAGCATGGCATCCTGCCCTGGTTGTCATAAGGACCTGCTGCATGAATCTGGCATCGGAATGGATTACGCGCGGCGTGTCTAAGCTGCGTACGTCGGAGTCGGCCGAAAAGGCGCAAGCGCCGGCCGAAGAAAGCAAGCCCGCGGCCAAGGCGCCGCCGGTGCGCACCACCCATGAGCGCCTCAAGGCGACATTGCGCCGCGGCGCGGAAGCGCTGGCGCCGCGCGTGCTGCGCCGGCTCATGGAAGACCTGCAGGCGGCTTCTGCCGAGCAGGTCAGCGAAGTCGAAGGCGGGCGCCGCGCCAAGGATGTGATCGACTGGTATGCGGCGGCCGCGCCCGCCGAGCGCCAGGATCTGTGGCTGCTGGTGTGCGAGCAGTTCGGCCCCGACGCCGAACGCCTGCAGCGCGCGCGCCAGCACTATGACGAGGCCGATTCCGAAATCGAGCGCGGCCAGGCGGAGATTGCGCTGCGGCGCGCGCTGTCGTCGGCGCGCACGCGGCTGCTGCAGCGCTTTGCCGTGCCCGCGGGCGGAATGCGCTTTCTGCTCGACCTGCGCTCGGAGCTGCTGGCGCTGCCCAAATCCGACAAGCGTTTCGCGGCGCTGGACGCCGAACTCGAGCACCTGTTCTCGACCTGGTTCGACGTGGCGTTTCTCGAACTGCAGCGGCTCAGCTGGGACTCGCCCGCGTCGCTGCTCGAGAAGCTGATCCAGTACGAGGCGGTGCACGACATCCGCAGCTGGACCGATCTGAAGAACCGGCTCGACAGCGACCGCCGCTGCTATGGCTTCTTCCATCCCCGCCTGCCGGGCGAGCCGCTGATCTTCGTCGAGGTCGCGCTGGTCGACGACATCTCGGACAGCATCACGCCGCTGCTCGACGAAAGCGCGGCCACGGCCGACATCAGCCGCGCCAGCACGGCGATCTTCTATTCGATCAGCAACACCCAGACCGGCCTGCGCGGCGTGAGCTTCGGCGACTCGCTGATCAAGCATGTGGCGCAGACGCTGAGCGCCGAATTTCCGCGGCTGCGCACCTTTGCCACGCTGTCGCCGATTCCGGGCTTTCGCAGCTGGCTGGCGAAGAACGGCACGCCGCTGCTGGCGCGCATGAGCGACAAGCCGCGCGGCGAACTCGCGCGCGCCCTGGGCCTGGCGCCCAAGGCCGAGCTCGATGCCGCGCTGCTGCTCGAAGCCGCCGAGAAGGCCGCGCAGCTGCCGCAGAACTCGCCCGTGCGGCGCGCGCTGCTGTGGTGCGCCGCGCACTACCTGGGCAAGGAAAGCAACAACGGCAAGCCGCTCGATCCGGTGGCGCGTTTTCACCTGGGCAACGGCGCGCGCGTGGAGCGCCTGAACTGGGGGGGAGACCCTTCTGCCAAGGGAGCCAAGCAGTCGTTCGGGCTCATGGTCAATTACCTCTACGACCTCAAGAAGATCGACAAACATCGAGGCCTGCTGGCGCAGGGCCGGATGCCGGTGTCTCGCGACATCGAAAGCCTGATCAAGGGCTGAGCAGGGGCGGCGCGCAGCGCCACCCCTGCGGGCAGCAGCGCGCTGAAAACACAAGAAACACAGGAGACAAGCGATGCCGGATATCTCTTTGCAACGCCGCGACGCACTGCGCGCGGCGGCCGCGGCCATGGTCGCGCTCACGGGCAGCAGCTGGGCGCAGAGCCCGGGCTGGCCGACCAAGCCCGTCAACCTGGTCGTGCCGTTTCCCGCGGGCGGCGGCACCGATGCGTTTGCGCGCCCGTTTGCCGCGCAGTTCTCCAAGAGCACGGGCAAGACGCTGATCATCGACAACCGCGGCGGCGCGGGCGGCACGCTGGGCGCGAGCTTCGCGGCCAAGGCGCCGGCCGACGGCTACAACTACTTCATGGGCGGCACCCACCATGTGATTGCGCCTTCGGTCTATGCGCGGCTGGATTACGACCTGGAGCGCGACTTCGTTGCGCTGGCGCTGCTGGCCAGCGTGCCGCAGGTGGTGGTGGTCAATCCGCGCACCGTCACCGCCAAGACGATCCAGGAACTGATTGCCGATCTGCGCCGCAAGCCCGGCAGCTTCAACTACGCTTCGGCCGGCCCGGGCACTTCGCACCATCTGGCGGGCGAACTGTTCAAGCTGCAGACCAATACCTTCGTCACGCACATTCCCTACCGCGGCGCAGGCCCGGCGCTGCAGGATCTGATGGGCGGCAATGTCGACATGATGTTCGACGGCCTGGGCTCCTCGGCGGCGCATATCAAGGGCGGGCGCATCAAGGCGCTGATGGTCTCGGGCAGCAAGCGCAATCCTTCGCTGCCCGACGTGCCCTGCGCGGCCGAAGTGGGTCTGCCCGACTACACCGTGACCACCTGGTACGGCCTGTGGGCGCCGAAGAACACGCCGCTGGAGCAGCAGAACCACATGCTCGAGGAAGTTCGCCGTCTGGGCCAGACGCCTGAAATCAAGGCCATCTGGGCGCAAAATGGCGCCGAATACGGCAGTCTGAGCAAGGAGCAGTTCGCGGCCATGGTCTCGGGCGAAGTCAAGCGCTGGGCCCAGGTGGTCAAGGCCTCGGGTGCAAAGGTGGAGTGAACGAATGTCGGGTGAAGTGAAAGTCCTGCCGCAGGATGCGGCGGGCATCGTGCGCGTGCAGCTGTTGCATGCGGGCAAGCGCAATGCGATGTCGGTGGCGATGTGGCGCGCCTTGCGCGCGGCCTTTGTGGCCTTCCAGGCCGATGCCACCGTGCGCTGCGTGCTCATCGAAGGCAGCAGCGACGCCGGCGAGGCCGCGTTCTGCGCGGGAGGGGATATCTCCGAGTACCCGGATTTCCGCTTCGATGCCGCGCGCCTGCGCGACTTCCATGAGGGCGCCGTCTGGGGCGGCCTGTCGGCGATGCTAGCCTGCGATGTTCCCATCGTGGCTGCGATCTCGGGTGCCTGCATGGGCGCGGGCGTGGAGATCGCGGCCTGCGCGGATCTGCGGCTGGCGGCGGCTTCGGCGCGTTTCGGCGCGCCGATAGCGCGCCTGGGCTTTCCCATGGCGCCGCGCGAGGCCGCGCTCGTGGCTTCGGCCGTGGGCGCGCTGACCGCGCGCCAGATGCTGCTCGAAGCCGCTACCTTCAGCGCCCAGGAGATGGCGGCGCGCGGCTTTGTCGGCAGCGTCGTTGACGATGATCAACTGCAGGCTGCGGCGCTGGCCAGCGCGCAGCGCGTCGCAGCGCTCGCGCCCCAGGCCGCGCGCCACAATAAGCAGATATTGCGCGCGCTGCTGGCCGCGCCGCTGGCTGCCGCGCAGGCGCTCGCAGGGCAGGGCGTGCAGGGCCGGCCCGGCGATGATGTGTATGCCTATGCCGATGGGGCGGAGCATCGGGAGGGCATAGCCGCCTTCCTGGAAAAGCGGGCCCCGGCGTTTTGAATGTCCACGAACTTTTTCGAGATTTCCATGCTTTCTGACGACAACCTGTTTGGCGCGCTGCGCGCGGCCTTTCCTTCGGACCTCGATGCCACGGCCGTCGAGGCCATAGGCGCCGACGGCCACAGCCTGTTCTATACCTGGCGCGACCTCGATCAGGCCAGCGCGCGCATCGCCAATCTGCTCGCTTCGCTGCAACTTCCGGCGCGCAGCCGGATTGCGGTGCAGGTCGAGAAATCGGTCGAGGCACTGATCCTGTACCTGGCCACGCTGCGCGCCGGCCATGTGTTCCTGCCGCTCAACACCGCCTACCAGAGCGCCGAGATCGAATACTTCATTGCCAACGCCGAGCCCGCGGTCGTGGTCTGTTCGCCGGGCAATTTCGGCTGGGTGTCCAAGATCGCGTTCCAGGCCGGCACCCAGTCGGTGTTCACGCTGGGCGAGGACCGCAGCGGCAGCCTGCTCGAGCGCGCGGCCCACCACAGCGATCACCATGTGCCCGTGGCCAGCGGCGCCGACGACCTCGCGGCCATCCTCTACACCAGCGGCACCACGGGCCGCAGCAAGGGCGCGATGCTCACGCATGGCAACATGCTGTCCAATGCGCGCGTGCTCAAGGAATACTGGGGCTGGCAGCCCGATGATGTGCTGATCCATGCGCTGCCCATCTTCCACGTGCATGGCCTGTTCGTCGCCATCCACGGCGCCTTGCTCAACGGCAGCAAGATGATCTGGTTCGCGAAGTTCGACCCGGCGGCGGTGATCGCGCGCATGCGCGACGCCACGGTTTTCATGGGCGTGCCCACGCTCTATGTGCGCATGCTGGCCGACGCGCGCCTGACGCCCGCGGCCACGGCCCACATGCGGTTGTTCGTCTCGGGCTCGGCACCCATGCTGACCGAAACCCATGCGGCCTGGCAGCAGCGCACCGGCCACACCATTCTCGAGCGCTACGGCATGAGCGAGACCATCATGCTGACGTCCAACCCCTGGGGCCCTGATGCCGCGCAGGGCGGGCAGTCGGAGCGCCGCCCCGGCACCGTGGGCTTTGCACTGCCCGGCGTGGGCGTGCGGGTCGTCAACGATGCGGGCGAAGCCGCGGCGGTCGACGAGATCGGCAATATCCAGGTGCGCGGACCCAACGTGTTTCCGGGCTACTGGCGCATGCCGGAAAAGACCGCCGAGGAGTTCACGGCAGACGGCTGGTTCAAGACCGGCGACGTGGGCCGCATCGATGCCCGCGGCTACGTGAGCATCGTCGGGCGCAGCAAGGACCTGATCATTTCGGGCGGCTACAACGTCTATCCCGCGGAAGTCGAAAGCTTCATCAACGACCTGCCGGGCGTGGCCGAAAGCGCGCTCGTGGGCGTGCCGCATCCTGACTTCGGCGAAGTCGGCGTGGCCGTGGTCGTGGCCAAGGCGGGCGCGCAGCTGCAGGCCCAGCCGCTGGTCGACGCATTGAAGGGGCAGCTCGCGAATTTCAAGATTCCCAAGCGCTGCTTCGTGGTCGACGAGCTGCCGCGCAACACCATGGGCAAGGTGCAGAAGAATCTGCTGCGTGCCCAGTATCAGCAGTTGTTCGCGGCCTGAGCGGCGAACGCCGCCCAGGCGGCGTTCAACGCAGCACCAGTACAGGCACGGTCGAATGCGTCAGCACATGCTGGGTTTCGCTGCCCAGCAGCAGGCGCTTGATGCCCTTGCGGCCATGCGAAGCCATGATGATCAGGTCGGCGCCATGCTCCTTGGCGACGTCGATCAGCGTTTCGGCGACCAAGTCCGACTTCATTACGCAGGTTTTCACGGCGACGCCGCGCGCTTCTCCGGTGGCGACGATGCCGTTGAGCAGTTGCTGCGCGCTGTGCACCCACTGGTCCTCGATGCGCTTGACGTCATCGATGCTGGTGTAGTCGCCGCCCTCGAGGTAGCTGCGCGAATAGAGCGGAACGACTTTGACGACCACGACGCTGGCCTTGCACAGCGCTGCGAGTGAGAGCCCACTTTCGACAGCCTGGTCGGACAGCGGTGAGCCATCGGTGGCGATGAGAATGCGTTGGTACATACGGCCTCCTGAGTTAAACGTGGATGGATCCGATACTCAAGCTTATCTGGCTTTTCGCAATTGATGAAGATCAATACGCGTATGATTCGCCCCAGTTACGCTTGCGCCATGTCCTACAAGATTCCCGAACCGTCCGCAGCGACGGAGACGGTAGCGCTCGATTTCGGCCCCCTGTCCACCGAGGCAAGCGCTTCGCTGCTGGACGACCCACAGGAGTGGAGTGCATTTGGGAGGCCCGTCGGGCCGACTGCCACCCACGAAACCGAACCCCCACCAGATGCTTCCCTCACATGGGATTCCCATGTGGTTTTGCACGGCATGCATTGTGCCGCCTGCGCGCTGACGATCGAGGACGCGCTGCGCAGCGTGCCTGGCGTCGAGCGCGCCGAAGTCAGCGCCGCGACGCAGCGTGCACGCGTGGTCTGGAAACCTTCCCAGGTGCTGCCCTCCGAATGGATTGCCGCCGTCGAGCGCGCGGGCTACCGGGCGTTTCCGGCGCGCGATGCGTTTGCGCGCGAGATCCGCAAGCGCGAAAGCCGGCGTGCGCTGTGGCGCTGGCTGGTCGCCGGGCTGTGCATGATGCAGGTCATGATGTACGCTTGGCCCGCGTATTCGTCCAAGCCCGGCGATCTCACGCAGGAGATGGAAACGCTGCTGCGCTGGGCCTCGTGGGTGCTGTCGCTGCCTGTTGTGCTGTTTGCCTGCGGGCCGTTCTTCTCGAATGCGCTGCGCGACATCCGCGCGCGCCGCGTGAGCATGGACCTGCCGGTCGCGCTGGGCATGCTGATCACTTTCGTCGTGAGCACCATGGGCACGTTCGACCCTTCAGGCCCGTTCGGCCGCGAAGTGTTCTTCGACTCGCTGACGATGTTCGTCTTTTTCCTGCTCTCGGGCCGGCTGCTTGAGATGCGGCTGCGCGACCGCACCGCGGGTGCGCTCGAAGCCGTGATGAACCGCCTGCCCGACAGCGTCGAGCGGCGCCTGGCCGACGGCAGCTGGGAGCGCGTCGCAACGCGCCGCCTGCAGTCCGGCGACACGGTGCGCGTGCTGCCAGGCGAAGCCTTTCCCGCCGACGGCGAAATCGTCGCCGGCAGCACCCATGCCGACGAGGCCCTGCTCACGGGCGAGTCGACGCCCGTGCTGCGCCATGTGGGCGATGCGGTCGCGGCCGGCAGCTACAACCTTGACGCCGTGGTGCAGGTGCGCGTGCTGGCCGTGGGCGAGGGCACGCAGTTCGCGCAGATCGTCGCGCTGATGGAAAGCGCGTCGCTGCAAAAGCCCCGGCTGGCGCAGCTCGCCGACCGCATCGCGCGCCCGTTCCTGATCGCCGTGCTGCTGGCCGCCGGCCTGGCCGCGGCCTGGTGGTGGCCCACCGACCCCAGCCACGCGATGATGGTCGCGGTGGCGGTGCTGATCGTGACCTGCCCCTGTGCGCTGTCGCTGGCCACGCCCGTGGCCATGCTGACTGCGGCGGGCACGCTGGCGCGCAGTGGCGTGCTGGTGCGCAATCTGCAGGGCCTGGAAGCCCTGGCCGCGGTCGATACGCTGGTGTTCGACAAGACCGGCACGCTCACGCGCGACGGCATGGCCGTGCGCAACCTGCAGGCAGGCGTGGGTGTCGATGCCGACGAGGCCTTGGCGCTGGCGGGCCTGCTCGCGCGCCAGTCTGTGCATCCGGCCTCGCGCGCGGTGGCGCGCGCGGCCGACAATGATGCCGCGGCGCAGGCGCAGGCCGCGCGCTGGCAGATCGTGCAGGTGCAGGAACGCGCGGGTTTCGGCCTGATCGCCGTGGTGCGCGACAGCCTGCAGCCCGAACGGCTGCGCCAGTTCCGCCTGGGCTCGGTGCGCCATACGGGTGCGCTGGAGCAGGGCGCGTCGGCGCTGCAGCAGGTGGTGCTCACCGAAGAAGACGGCCAGGGCCAGCCGCGCGAGCTCATGCGCTTCGGTCTGAGCGAGGACTTGCGCGCCGAGGCGCCGGCCGTCGTGGCGCAGCTGCGCGCCGCGGGCATCCGCGTGCTGCTGCTGTCGGGCGACCGCGATGCTGCCGTGCAGCGCATTGCCGCGCAGACCGGCATCGATGTCGCGGTGGGCGATTGCACGCCCCAGGACAAGCTCTCACGCCTGCAGTCCGAGCAGGCCGCCGGCCGCCATGTGGCCATGTGCGGCGACGGCCTCAACGATGGCCCGGTGCTTGCCGGCGCCCATGTCTCCTTTGCGTTTGGCCGCGCGGTGCCGCTGGCGCAGTCGCGCTCCGATTTCGTGGTGCTGGGCGACCATCTCGAGCTGGTCGCCCAGGCGCTGCTGCTGGCGCGGCGCACCTTGCGCATCGTGCGCCAGAACCTGTGCTGGGCCGCTGCCTACAACGCGGTCTCGGTGCCGCTGGCGGTCGTCGGCTGGATGCCGGCCTGGCTGGCCGGCCTGGGAATGGCGCTGAGTTCGCTGCTGGTGGTGCTCAATGCGGCGCGCCTGGCGCGCGCCATGCCGCTGGCGCTGGTCGATGCGCCGGCTTGTCCTGCCGTGCAGCCGGCCGTGGCCCTGACAGGAGCGATCTGATGGAAATTCTCTATTTGCTGATCCCGTTATCGGTAATCCTGGTACTGGTCATCGTGGCCGCCCTTTGGTGGGCAGTCTACCGAGGCCAGTTCGAGAGTGTGGAACAAGAGGGGGAGCGGATTCTGAGAAACGATTGACATGTATCAATACACCAGAAGCCCGGTGGATAAACACTTTGCAAGCAATACAAGAGGTGCGCGATGGACGTTCTAAAAAACAGTGCTGTGCATTACGACGATAAGGTCGTAAGACAGTTTTCGATAATGGCCGTGGTCTGGGGGGTGATAGGCATGGCGGTCGGCGTGCTTATCGCCGCCCAGCTCGCCTGGCCAGAACTCAACTTCGGTGTGCCATGGCTGAGCTTTGGCCGCCTGCGGCCGCTGCATACCAACGCGGTGATCTTTGCGTTTGGCGGCAGCGCGCTGTTCGCCACCAGCTACTACGTGGTGCAGCGCACCTGCCAGACCGGGCTGTTCATGCCCAAGCTCGCGAGCCTCACCTTCTGGTGCTGGCAGCTGGTGATCGTCGGCGCCGTGATCAGCCTGCCCCTGGGTTATACCCAGAGCAAGGAATACGCCGAACTCGAATGGCCCATCGATCTGTTGATCCTGGTCACCTGGGTCAGCTACGCGATCGTGTTCTTCGGCACCATAGGCATCCGCAAGGTCAAGCACATCTATGTGGCCAACTGGTTCTTCGGTGCCTACATCATTGCGATCGCGCTGCTGCACATCTTCAACAACATCGCCATTCCCGCGAGCTGGATGAAGAGCTACTCGGCCTATGCGGGCGTGCAGGACGCGATGATCCAGTGGTGGTACGGCCACAACGCCGTGGGCTTCCTGCTCACCGCCGGCTTCCTGGGCATGATGTATTACTTCATCCCCAAGCAGGCCGGTCGTCCGGTCTACAGCTACCGCCTGTCCATCGTCCACTTCTGGGCGCTGATCTTCACCTACATGTGGGCCGGCCCGCATCACCTGCACTACACGGCGCTGCCCGACTGGACGCAATCCGTGGGCATGGTGTTCTCCATCATCCTGCTGGCACCGAGCTGGGGCGGCATGATCAACGGCGTGATGACGCTGTCGGGCGCCTGGCACAAGCTGCGCGATGACCCCATCCTGCGCTTCCTTATCGTGGCGCTGTCGTTCTACGGCATGTCGACGTTCGAAGGCCCGATGATGGCGATCAAGACCGTGAATGCGCTGTCGCATTACACCGACTGGACCATTGGCCACGTGCACTCGGGTGCGCTTGGCTGGGTGGGTCTGATCACCATGGGTTCGCTCTACTACCTGATCCCGCGCCTGTTCGGCAAGGACAAGATGTATTCCGTGCCCGCGATCGAGCTGCACTTCTGGATGGCGACCATTGGCATCGTGCTGTACATCGCCGCGATGTGGATTGCCGGCGTGATGCAGGGCCTGATGTGGCGTGCGGTCAACCCCGACGGTACGCTGACCTACACCTTCGTCGAGAGCGTGAAGGCGACCTATCCGTTCTACGTGATCCGCGTGGTCGGTGGTCTGCTGTACCTGGGCGGCATGCTGGTCATGGCCTGGAACACCTGGAAGACGGTCATCAACGGTCGTTCGGTCAAGGTCGCCATTCCCGCAGTGAACCAGGCCCACGCCTGAGTTCTAGGAGCCTCACATGTCTGATCAAAACAAAAAATCGAGCGGATTCACCCACGAGAAGGTGGAAACCAGCAACTTCTGGATGATCGTGCTGACCTTGCTGGTCGTGGCCGTCGGCGGTCTGGCCGAAATCGTGCCGCTGTTCTACCAGAAGTCGACCACCGAAGCCGTGCAGGGCGTCAAGCCCTACACCGCGGTGCAACTGGTGGGCCGCGACATCTACCAGCGCGAAGGCTGCTACAACTGCCACTCGCAGATGATCCGCCCCTTCTATGCCGAAACGCTGCGCTACGGCCACTACTCGGTCGCCGGCGAGTTCGTCTATGACCACCCATTCCAATGGGGTTCCAAGCGCACCGGTCCCGACCTGCACCGCGTGGGCGGCAAGTACAGCGATGAATGGCATCGCATCCACTTGACCAATCCCCGCGACGTGGTGCCCGAGTCGAACATGCCTGCCTACGCCTGGCTGGCCAAGACACCTGCGGACCACGAGTCGATTGCCACGCACATGACGGCGCTGCGCCGCGTGGGCGTGCCCTACACGGACGACGAGATCAAGGCCGCGACCGACGAGGTCAAGGGCAAGACGGAAATGGAAGCCGTCATCGCCTACCTGCAGGTTCTTGGCACGGCACTGAAGTAAGAGGAAAGCACCATGGACATCATCACCACCATGCGCATCGTGGTCACGCTGGCGTCTTTTGCCTTCTTCGTGGGCATCTGGTGGTGGGCTTACGCCCGCCGCAACCAGGCCCGCTTCGACGAGGCTGCGCAGTTGCCCTTTGAACAGGACTGAAGAGTCCTGTCCGCATAACGAGAACAACCCATGAGCGATTTCGTAAACAATTTCTGGTCGATCTTCGTGATCGTGCTGACACTGGGCGGCATACTTTTTTGCGCGCTGCTGCTGCTTTTCACGGCGCGCAAGAAAGTCATGTCCACCGGGGACAACACCACGGGCCACGTCTGGGACGGCGACCTGCGCGAACTGAACAACCCCTTGCCACGCTGGTGGGTGTGGCTGTTCGTCATCACCGTGATCTTCGGCATCGTCTATCTCGTGGCCTATCCGGGCCTGGGATCTATGTCGGGCAAGCTGGGCTGGTCGCAGGTCGGCGCCTACGAGGCCGAGATGGCCAAGGCCAAGGCGCAGATCGAGCCGCTTTATGCGCGCTTCGCGACCATGACGCCCGAGCAGCGTGCCGAGGATCCGCAGGCCATGGCCATAGGCGAGCGCCTGTTCATGAACAACTGCGCGCAATGCCACGGCTCGGACGCGGGCGGCAGCAAGAGCTTTCCCAACCTGACCGACGGCGACTGGCTCTACGGCGGTGACCCTGAAACCATCAAGACCACCATCACCGAAGGCCGTTTCGGCATCATGCCGCCGATGGCCGCGGCCGTGGGCACGCCCGAAGACGTGCGCAATCTGGCGCACTATGTGCTGAGCCTGTCGGGCAGCCCCAACGATTCGCTGCGCGCATCGCTGGGCAAGTCCAAGTTCACGGCCTGCGCCGCGTGCCACGGCATGGACGGCAAGGGCAACCACGCTTTGGGCGCGCCCAACCTGACCGACGATATCTGGTTGCATGGCTGGGGTGAAGCCGCGATCATCGACATCATCACCAACGGCAAGCAAAACCAGATGCCTGCGCAAAAGGACAAGCTGACCGAAGGCCAGATCGGCGTGCTGACCTCCTATGTGTGGAGCCTCTCGCACAAGCCAGCCGCTGCGCGCTGATAGCGCCGACTCGGGGCGGTGCGCAAGTGCCGCCCTTTTTTTTCGTCCGCACGCCGTGCAGCGCCGGCGCGCGGACTGCAACCTTGAAAGCCGCACCATGTCGCAAAATCCTGCCAACGCTCCCGCACACGATCCCCGGCCCTGGTGGAAATTCGGTTTTGTCTGGATGGTGATCGGCGGCCCGGCCGTGGTCGTGGTCGCCGGCCTGGTCACGTTCTGGATCGCTGCGGCCCATCCCGATCCGGTGATCGATCCCGACTACTACCGCCACGGCGTGGAGATCAACCAGACGCTGTCCGAGAAACCCGACCTGCGCCTTGCGCCCGCGCTGACCGGCCGCAACCACGCGGCGACGCCGGCCGAACACGTGCCCACCGACCGCTGACGCCGGTACGCGGGTTTTCCGCAGCGCCCGCAGGCGGCTTTGGCTGCAGAATGAATTTCCTGCTGCGAAAGGAGTTCCTGATGTGGGCAAAACGCTTGATGTGGATTCTCTGGCCTGCTTTCCTGGCGGCCTGTGCGATGGAAATGCTGGTGTTCGGCTTCGTCGATCCCAGTGACATCCAGTGGCAGGGCGCGGCGCTCACCTGGAGCCGCCAGACGTTCTATACGCTGTCGTTCTTTGCGTTCTGGCTGGTCATCAGCGGCGCGAGCGCCTTGACCTGTCTGCTGGGCATGGGGCCGGCCGAAGTCAACGGCTGGGAAAAAGACGCGCCACGCCTGCGCGATCCCGCACCGGCGCTGGACTGAAAACGCCCGGCGCTCGCAGCCGCCGTTATTCGCAGCCGTGCTGGTTGTTGACGATGCGCTTGAGCGCATCGGTATCGAGAATGCGGATATGGCGTTGCTTGACTTCGACGATGCCTTCGTCGACGAACTTCGAGAACGTGCGGCTCACGGTTTCGAGCTTGAGGCCCAGGTAGCTGCCGATTTCCTCGCGCGTCATGCGCAGCACCAGCTCCGACGCCGAAAAACCGCGCGTGTGCAGCCGCTGCACCAGGTTCAGCACGAACGCCGCCAGGCGTTCCTCGGCGCGCATGCTGCCCAGCAGCAGCATCACGCCATGCTCGCGCACGATCTCCCGGCTCATCACCTTGTGCACGTGGTTCTGCAGCACCGTGACTTCGCGCGACAGTTGCTCGAGCTTGTCGAACGGCATCACGCAGACTTCGGCATCCTCGAGCGCGACCGCATCGCAGGTGTGGTGGTCGTTGACGATGCCGTCCAGCCCGATGATCTCCCCCGCCATCTGGAAGCCCGTGACCTGGTCGCGTCCGTCTTCGGTCGCCACGCTGGTCTTGAAGAATCCGGTGCGTATCGCGTAGAGCGAAGAGAACGCTTCGCCGTTGTGGAACAGCAGGGCACCCCGCTTGACCTTGCGACGCACCGCGACGATGGTGTCGATGCGTTCCATCTGCTCTTCGTTCAAGCCTATGGGCAGGCACAGTTCACGCAGATTGCAGGTGGAACAGGAGGCTTTGATCGCTTGTAGATTCATGGGAATGGGACCTCGGGGTTGGCGATGCGAGTCTGACGGGCGGCGCGGCCCCCTTTATCGCATGGAACGCCGCAGCGCGCAGCACATGGCGTCACGGCTGCTGCTGATATGCGTCAAATTGTCGCAGGCCCTGGCTGCGCAAGACTTGATCGACATCAAGGTCGCGGAGATTGGGATGCGGCAAAGTACGCCAAAGCAAGGAAAGATCCCCCATGACCGCAATCACCCCCGAGCTGTTGCAGCGTTTCGACGTGCCGGGCCCGCGCTACACCTCGTTCCCGACGGCCGACCGTTTCGTCGAAGCCTTCGGCCAGGACGACTACACCCTCGCGCTGGCGCAGCGCCGCCAGGGTGCGCCCGGTCAGGCGCGGCCGCTGTCACTGTATGTGCACATCCCGTTTTGCGCCGCGCTGTGCTACTACTGCGCCTGCAACAAGATCATCACCCGCCACCCCGAGCGTGCCCAGACCTACCTCGAGTACCTGGCGCGCGAAGTCGCGCTGCATACCGCGCACTGCGGCACAGGCCAGCCCGTGAGCCAGCTGCATCTGGGCGGGGGCACGCCGACCTTCCTCACCGACGCAGGCCTGACCGAGCTGATGGCGCTGCTGCGCCGCCACTTCGCGTTCCAGCCCGGCGGCGAGTATTCGATCGAAGTCGACCCGCGCACCGTGACGCCCGAGCGCCTGGCTTTCCTTGCGCAGTTGGGCTTCAATCGGCTGAGCTTCGGTGTGCAGGATTTCGACCCCCAGGTGCAGAAGGCCGTGCACCGCGAACAGCCCGCGAGCCAAGTGTTTTCGCTGGTGCAGGCGGCGCGCGAACTGGGTTTCGAATCGATCAATGTCGACTTGATCTACGGCCTGCCGTGCCAGACCCCCGAATCGTTCGAGCGCACGCTGGCCCAGGTGGGCGAACTGCGGCCCGACCGCATCGCGCTCTATGCCTACGCCCATCTGCCCGAGCGCTTCAAGCCGCAGCGGCGCATCGACAGCGCGGCGCTGCCCGGCGCGGGCGCCAAGCTGGCCATGCTCGCGCGCTCGCTCGAAAGCTTCCAGGAGGCCGGCTATGTGTACGTGGGCATGGACCATTTCGCGCTGCCCACCGACGCGCTGGCCGTCGCCAAGCGCCAGGGCCGGCTGCACCGCAATTTCCAGGGCTACAGCACCCAGCCCGACTGCGACCTGATCGCGCTGGGCGTCTCGGCCATTGGCCGGGTCGGCGCGACCTACAGCCAGAACGCGAAGACGCTCGATGAGTATTACGACCTGCTCAACCAGGGCCGGCTGCCCGTGGTGCGCGGCCTGGCGCTCAGCCGCGATGATTTGATTCGGCGCGCGGTCATCATGGCGCTGATGTGCCAGGGCGAGGTGCTCTTCGAATCGCTGGACCAGGCCTGGCTGATCGATTCGCGGCGCTACTTCGCGGCCGAGCTGGAGATGCTCGAAGACCTGCAGCAGCAGGGCATGGTGGAAATCGACGACGAAAGCCTGCGCGTCACGGCCCTGGGCTGGTATTTCGTGCGCGCAGTAGCCATGACGTTTGACCGCTATTTGCAGGCCGACAGGAACCGCGCGCGGTTTTCACGGATCATCTAGGCTTGTCTGCGGCCAGGCCCGGGCGTTCGCGTCCGGCCTCGTTCCCGTTCGCGCCCAGCCTGTCGAAGCGCAACACTCCGTTCGCGCTGAGCCTTTCAAAGCGCGGCACTCCGTTCGCGCTGAGCCTGTCTAAGCGCGGCACTCCGTTCGCGCTGAGCCTGTCGAAGCGCGCTCTCCACACTTTCTTGCCTGCGTGACCAGGCGCCGGGCTTATGTTGCTTTCGCTGGTTGGGACTGCTGCCGTGATGGGCCTGATGGGCGGCCCGCATTGCCTGGCCATGTGCGCCGCGCCTTGCGCGCTGGTGACTGCGGCGCCGGCCGGCGCTGCATCCGCGAGCGTGGTCCAGGTCCATGGTCGGCGCAGCCGCCTGTGGCAGCGCAGCGCTCTTTTTCATGCGGGACGCATCGCGGGCTATGCGAGCCTGGGCGCGCTGGCCGCGGTCGCTGTCCAAGGCCTGGCCTGGCTCAACATGCGTACCACGGCGATGGGGCCGGTCTGGACTTTCATGCACCTGGCGATCATGGTCTGGGGCATTCTGATGATGGTCCAGGCGCGCCAGCCGGCCTGGATAGAGGAAGCGGGCCGCGCGCTGTGGCGGCGCGTGCAGCCCGTGGTGACGGCGCCCGGCGGCAGCCTGGCGACCGGCTATGTCTGGGCCTTGATGCCTTGCGGCCTGCTGTATTCGGCGCTGCTGGTCGCGGGCCTGAGCGGCGGGGCGCTGGCCGGGGCATTGTCCATGGCCGCGTTCGCCGTCGGCAGCGGGCTGTGGCTGGTGGCCGCGCCCTGGCTCTGGGGGCAGCTGCGCGGGCGGCTCAATGGCTGGCGCGCCGATTGGGGCAGCCGCGCCGCCGGGCTGATGCTGTTTGGCGTCGCGGCCTGGGCGCTGTGGATGGACCTGGTCTACAAACCTTCGCTGTGGTGCAGATAGCGTTGCCAGGGGCCTGAGCGGGCCTTATCCAATTTCAGTGGAGTGGGTTTTGTCCCATGTTAAAAGCGCCTGCCGAGTGGCAAGCTGTTATCGCTACCAAGGCCTGCAAAAAAGCCCAGCGGGCCTGGAGAACGCATGCATGGCCTCAAGAAGTGGCGATAATGGCCGAAACAATTGGACAGTTGTGCAACCTTTTGTACTGTATCGCTTTCACCAGTGAATTCCTCTGTCCTGATCAATCCGAATGCCTTGCGTGTAGGCATGTACATCCAGCTGGAAGTCGGCTGGATGCGCCATCCCTTTCCCGTCAACAGCTTTCGCATTGTTTCCGATAGCCAGCTCCAGACCGTCAAGGCGCTGGGGCTCGAGGTTATCCGCTATTTTCCTGCGCGCAGCGAGATCGCTTCCTTCGATACAGAGACGGCGGACAATGACGACGCGGCGTCGGCCCGGGAGGAGCGGTTGACACTGGGGCGCGAAGGCGCCGAGCCGCAGGAGGCGGCGCTTGCGCAGTCGCCGCCCGCCGAGCCGGAGTTGCCCCTGCATGGGCTGCCGCCGCTGTGGCAGCGCTGCGATGAGCGCTTTCGCGCCGCGGCGCGCGAATACATGCAGGTGTTCAACTGCGCGGCCGCGCAGCCCGAGCAGGCCCTCGCCAAGAGTCACGGCATGGTCCAGGGCTATCTCCAGGACGTATTGCCCACCGGTGATCTGGTGATACGCCTGTTGTCCGAAAGCTCGGGCCACCGCCAGTCCGAACACCCGGTCAACGTGACGGTGCTGTGCCTCTTGCTGGGCCGCGCGCTGGGCATGAACGCGGCGGATCTGTACGAACTGGGCCTTGCGGCGCTGCTGCATGACATAGGCAAGGATTCCAAGCCGGGCGCGGCGCCGCCGCCGCGCGCGCAGTATGAGAATCATGTCGGCGATTCGGTGGCGCTGGCGATGGGCATGGGCGTGTCGAGCGACGTGCTCACGGCCATGGCCCAGCACCATGAGTTTGTCGACGGCAGCGGCTTTCCGCTGCATCTGATAGGCGAAGACCTGAGCGCTGCGGGCAAGGTGCTGTGCCTGGTCAATTCCTACGACCGCCTTTGCAACCCCGAACACGCGCAGGAAGGGCAGACGCCCCATGAAGCCCTGTCCGTGCTCTATGCCCAGCAACGCGAACGCTTCGACCCGACCATTCTGAAAGCTTTCATCCGCATGATGGGCGTGTACCCGCCGGGCTCGGTGGTGCAGCTCGCGGACGGACGCTTCGCAATGGTCGTTTCGGTCAACAGCTCGCGTCCGCTCAAGCCGCAGGTGCTGGTCTATGACGCGCAGGTGCCGCTGGCGCAGGCGCTGCCGCTGGACCTCGAGATGTTCGATGAAATCGGCATACGGCGCAGCCTGCGACCGGACCAGCTGCCGCGCGAGGCACTGAGCTATCTTTCGCCCAGGCAACGCATCTGCTACTTTTTCGAACGCGCCGTGGAGCCTTGCAGCCCGAAGGCAGCGACACCATGAGCCAGTCGTTCGAAGCCCTCTGGCATCAGACGCTCGATGCGCTGTTGGAGGCGGTCTGGCTGATCGACGAAGAAACGCTCAGCATCCGTTTCGCCAATCGTGCGGCCGAGAAGCTCACGGCCTATGACCGCGAGACCATGCAGGGCATGCCCGTGCAGGCGCTTGCGGCCACGCCCCAGGATCTGTGTCTTTGGGAAGACGCGAACCAATGGCGTACCGGTTCGCAGACGCTGACGCAGGTGTTGTGCCGCGATGGCGTGCTGCGTCCGGTCGAGCAGCGCGTCGAGCGCATCGCTTTCCCCTCGGGCGGCGCGGCGGGGTGGCTGATGCTCAGCATGCTCGACCGCAGCGAGCAGGCACGCAACGAGAACGAACTCGAAGCGCTGCTGTCCGATCTGCGCGCGACGCTCGATTCGACGGCCGACGGCATGCTGGTCTGCAGCCAGGACGGCGGCATACGCGCGTTCAATCACCGGCTGGCGACCATCTGGGGGTTGCCCCGTGACATGCTGGTGGAGCGCAACGACGCGAGCATTCTCGACTACATGGCCGGCAAGGTGATTGACCGCGAAGGCTATGCGCTGCGTCTGCAGGAGCTGCACCGCCAGCCCCTGCTCGAAAGCACCGATGTGCTGGCGCTCGATGGCGGGCAGATCATCGAGCGGCGCTCCGTGCCCCAGCTCAAGCGGGGCGCGCCGATAGGACGTATCCATACCTTTCGCGACATCACGCGCGAAGTGGAAGTGCAGGCCGGGCTGGAGCTCGCGGCGCGGGTGTTCGACTGCAGCCTGGACGCGATTTTCATTGCCGACGCTGAGCACCGCCTGGTGCGCGCCAACCCCGCCTGCCGGCGGCTGATGGGCGAGCGCAATTGCGCGGGGCGCAACGTGCGCGATCTTTTCGGCAGCAGCACGCCCCCCAACTGGTATGCGGCGGCGCAACAGGAGTGGAGCACCGGGGGCTTCTGGCAGGGCAACCTCTGGCTGGAGCAGGGCGCGGGCCAGCGCTGCCCCGTGCGCCTGTCATGGGTGGCATTGCGCGACGCGCACAACGTGGTGTTTCAGACCATAGGCTTCATGCGCGATCTGACGCAGCAGCAGCAGGCCCAGCAACGCATCGAGGAGCTGGCCTTCAGCGACGCGCTCACCGGCCTGCCCAACCGTCTGAGCCTGGCAGCGCATGTGGGCGAGGCCATAGAGCGCGCCGCGGATACCCACGAAGTGTTCGCCATCCTGTTCATCGATCTGGACCATTTCAAGATCATCAATGATTCGCTGGGCCATCAGTTCGGCGACCGCGTGCTCAAGCTGGTCGCCGAGCGCCTGCAGGCCTGCCTGCGCTCGGCCGACATGCTCAGCCGCCTGGGCGGTGACGAGTTCGTGCTCTATCTGCAAGGCTGCGACGAGGCCTTGGCGGCCAGCGTCTCGCAGCGCATCCTGGGTGAAATGCTGCATCCTTTCCTGCTTGATGGACTGGGGTTCTCGGTGCAGTGCAGCATCGGCGTGGCCCAGTACCCCAGCCACGGCCACACGCTGGACGAGTTGATCATGCAGGCGGATACCGCGATGTACCGCGTCAAGGAGCGCGGCCGCGGCCATTACAGCTTCTACCAGCCGCAGATGAACTCGGGCCTGCTGTCGCGCATGAAGCTCGAACACGCGATGCGCCAGGCGCTCGAGCACAACCGCATGGCCGTCTATTTCCAGCCGCAGGTGCATATCGGCAGCAACCGCATCATGGGCGCCGAGGCGCTGCTGCGCTGGACCGACCCCGAATTCGGCGTGGTGTCGCCCGCGGTGTTCATTCCCATGGCCGAAGAGTCGGGCTACATCGTGACGCTAGGCGCCTGGGTGCTCGAGCAGTCGATCCGCGAAGCCGTGCACTGGAGCGATCAGGGCCTGCCGCTCAAGGTGTCGGTCAATGTCTCGGCGCTGGAGTTCCGCCAGACCGATTTCGTCGAGCGGCTGCAGCAGTTGCTGCTGCGCCATGGCTTGCCGTCGCACCTGCTCGAACTCGAGCTCACGGAAAGCATCCTGCTGCAGGATGCGCAGGAAATGGCGGCGCGTGTGCGCGCCATCGCCGACCTGGGCGTGGGCCTGGTGATCGACGATTTCGGCACGGGTTACTCGAGCCTGGGCTATCTGAAGAAGCTGCCTATCGCCAAGATCAAGATCGATCAGTCGTTTGTGCGCGGCCTGCCGCACGATCAAGGCGATCGCGCCATCGTCAGCGCCATCATCAGTCTGGGCAAGGCGCTGGGCACGGAAGTGGTTGCCGAAGGCGTGGAGACCAGCGAGCAGCGCGACTGCCTGCGCGATCTGCATTGCCATTTCTTCCAGGGCTTTCTGTGCTCTCCCGGACTTCCGGCCGAAGCCTTCGGCGCGCGCATGCGCGAGCAGGGCGTGCTGGGCGAAGATGACTGGCATGCGGGCGCGGTCCCGGGCCAGGGGCTGGGCCTGCAAAGCGGAAGTTCGGGACGCCAGTAAGAGCGGCCAGACGGAATTTGCTGCGTCGTTGTGCCAGGCGCAGGCAATGCGCCTTGCCGGCCACGCCTCGCCGGCCGCGCCTGACCTCGACCGCAAGCCTTGCGGGGGTTGGCCCCTCCAGAAGCGGTGCACGGTGCGCCTTGCGCCGTCGCCTGCCGCATGGTCCAGCGGGCGCAGGTTGGGGCCCGGGCGAACACGCTTTTGCAGCCCGTTCGCAGTGGCGCTGCGGCCTGCTGGCCGGATTTTCTTGCTGAATTGGTTTCAGAATGAAAATGCGCGCAAGTTAATGATGTATATCGATACACTTTCTTGTGATGATATTAATTTCGCGTGTACATAAAACGTTGAATTAATAAATACTATCGCCTGTTGTTTTTGATTGTCAGGCTTGTTTCGTGTAGGCCTAAGCCGACTGGCATAAAACTTCCTATCCCACAAGTCAGCTCGAGAAGGCGATATACATTAAATACACATTTCGCTTTCTGGTGAATGTGTTTGAAAATCAGCAGGCAGCAATTGCGGCCTGCTTAGATAAAAAAAGGATTTTTTATGAACGAAGATCGAATTGCAGGAAATTGGAAACAATTCAAGGGCAAGATCCGCGAGCAGTGGGGCAAGCTCACTGATGATGATCTTGACGTCATCGCCGGCAAGCGAGATCAGTTCATCGGCAAGATCCAGGAGCGACAAGGCATTCTGAAGGATGAAGCCGAAACGCAACTGAAGGAATGGGAAAAGCGCAATCCCGACTTCCGTTTCGATAAATAACGGTTCTCGCCGTCCACGAGCTTGTCCAATGCAGTCCGCATGGTTTTCAAGAGTTGATTCCATTGCCCATGACTGCGCGTTAAAAATACAGGGAGATAATCATGAACTTCAAACAAAAACTGACCGCCGTTTGCGCCGTTGCCTGCATGTCGTCGGTGTTCGCCATGACGCCCGCTGAGCACAAGGCAGCCAAGGATCAGATCAGCGCTGATTACAAGGCAGCGAAGGCACAATGCAAATCCCTGATGGGAAATGCCAAGGATGTCTGCGAGAAAGAAGCCAAGGGCCGTGAAAAGGTCGCCGAAGCCGAACTCGACTACCGCGGCGATGCCAGCGAGCGCCATCGCCACAACCTGGCCAAGGCCAAGGCGGATGCCGCCTATGACGTCGCCAAGGAAAAATGCGATGACCTGAAGGGCAACCCCAAGGATGTCTGCGTCAAGGATGCCAAGGCTGAGCATGTGAAGGCGCTGGAAGCCGCCAAGGTTGCGGATGCGCGCGCCGAGACCAACGTAGCCCCCGCCAAGAAGGCTGCCGACGTGTCGGAAGCGCGCAAGGATGCGAACCAGAACGTGCGTGAAGCCGAATACAAGGCAGCGCGTGAGCGTTGCGATGCTCTGAGCGGCGATGTCAAGGACAAGTGCGTGGCCGACGCCAAGCGCGTCCACGGCCAATAACAGGCTCCAGCAGCTCTGAGGGCCCGTATTGCGGGCCCCGGGCTGATGCACGCAAGCCGCAGTGCTCTCACGGGAACTGCGGTTTTTTTGCGCCTGAAATCAATCGCTGGCTTTCAAGAAGTCCGCGAGCCGCATGCTCGAGCGCCTGGCGTCGCGCAGGAAAGGCGGCACGGAGAGTGCGAGCAGCAGTGCCGCCAGCGGAACGACACAGAAGAAGCCGATGTGCTTGAACCCGAGTGCGCCGGCGAGGCTACCGAGCACGAACATGCCTATGAGTCCGGCGCAGGTGCGCATGCGCGTCCAGTCGTGCTTTACCGCTTGGGCGTCGGCCAGCGCTGTGCCGGCGTGGCGTCGCCAGAAAAGCATCTTGCCCAGTTCCATGCCCAGATCGGTGAAGTTGCCCGTCATATGGGTGGTGCGCGTGCTTCCGCCCGACGTCTTGGAGCCCACGGCATTTTGCAGGCCCATCATGAAGGACAGCAGCAGCACGGTGAGCGGAACGGCAAACGGCGTGTTCCAGGCAAGCGTCGCCGCGCCCATGATGCCGAAAGGCAGCAGCATCAGCGCCTCGAGCATCAAGGGCAGGGCATAGACGCTGTAGTGTTGGCGCTGGCGTCCCCAGTTGACCAGCACCGCGCACACGGCGGCGCCTGTCATGAAAGACAAGATGGCGCCCAGCGCATTGAGCAGCAGCTTGCCGTTTTCCAGCACCAGGCCGTCTGCCAATTGCGAGGCAAAACCCGTCATGTGCGAGGTGTACATGTGCAGCACCAGAAATCCGCCCGCATTGACCGCCCCCGCATTGAACGCCAGCAGCCACCCCAGGGCCAGATTGGTGGAACGTGCACGGTGGCGATTGGTGAGATGGCGAAGTCTGCGCATAGGAAGCTCCACGGACCTGTTTTTGCGAAATGCGCCCTGCGCTTGCAGCTGACCGCTTGGCGGGCCTCGACCAGCGACCAGCCCGCTGCCGCAACGGGGGCGAAAATGAAAAAGCCCGCATCAGCGGGCAAATTCAATTCAAAACAGCTGTGCAAGTCACTGGCGGCGGCGATGAACGCTCGCAACGTGCACAAGAAATAAGGTGTCTGCGAAACACCGGACCGGCATCCTGAACCGGGGTTCAGGGGGGCAAGGGCAGCTTGACGTTGGGTTCATCTAACGCGAGACGATCACGCTCATCAAGCGATGTACCAAGCCCGGGCTCAATGAGCATTGGTTCAAGGAAATATAAAGCCCGGCAGATTCGCAGACGCTTTCATTGTAGTGCGGATGCGCGGAGCTTGGCGCGGCCGGGCCGATTTTTTACAGTAATTGTGCGTCGGCCTCGAGCGCCTGGTCGAGGCGTTCGAGCAGGGCCACGATGCGCTGCGCGTCGGCCTGCTGCTGGATCATGGCCTGGGCCCAGGCGTCGGCGGCCGCCGGATCTTCTTCCACCTCAGCGGGCGGCTCGACAGGCTCGGGCGCGGGGGCGCGCTCGGCGGTCACGATGTCGAACGCCATGTTGAGCGCTGCCAGCACCGCCACGCGCTCGCGCGAGCGCACCTTGCCCGCATCGCGGATGCGGGCCATGGTGTCGTTGACGCGGGACACGGCTTCGAGCAAGCGCTCCTCGTGGCCTTCGGGGCAGGTCAGCAGATAGCTTTGGTGCAGGATCTGGACATCAAGTTGCTTCATATGCCGGCTCCCTCGTTGCTGGGCAGGCGTTCGATCAGCGCATCGACGCGCGCACGCGCGGCGCTCAGGCGCGAGCGCAGCGAATCGCGCTCCTGGGTCAGTGCAGCGACCTGCTCGGCCAGCAGGGCATTGGTGCGCTGAAGCTCCTCGTGGCGCAACAGAAGTCGCTCCACGCGGTCGGAAATAAGGTCGAGGGGTGACTGGGCAGACATAGACTCGCTGATTGTAGAACTTGTAGCCCGGGATATGCGTAAGAAACAGTAGCGAAGGCGCTGGATGGCGCCGCAAATTCTCCGTCGTCCTACAAAACGGCAGGGCCGGCCCATGGAAAGCGGGCGCGGATACAATCACCGCCGTTGGTGCTCGTGCGCTTGGCTCCCGGGCGCGCAGTTCAACGGGAAGCAGGGAGGAGTCGCCGCGATGCGGATGTTCCGTGCCTGCGCTGCCCCCGCAACGGTCAGCGGATGAGTGTTTTTGCGATGCTCGGCTCTTCTTTACTTGCCACTGGCGCTGCGCTGGGAAGGCTTGCAAGAGTGTGCTCCGCCCAGCCCGGATACCGGCCAACGAGGTGTGGTCCGCCGTCGCCCGCGACACGGATTGCTTTGACCCATAGCTGACGGGAAGGTCGGCGCCGGGTGCCTTCACGTTGATACTCATGTTTTACCCTTCTTCTGGCGCTGCCGCGCCCTTGTGCGTGCGCCCCTGCGTTCTGGCCCTGGCCCTGGCCTTGTCGGCTGTTTTCCCCGGCGTGCAGGCCCAGCCGCTGGCCGAAACCCAGAGCACGACGACCGTGGTCACGGCCGCACGCGCACCCCAGTCCGCGCAGCAGCTGCTGGCCGACATGTCGGTCATCGACCGGGCGACCATAGAGGCCAGCGGCGCGACCGGTCTGGCCGATGTGCTCGCGCGCCTGCCGGGCATCCAGATGGTGCGCAACGGCGGCCTGGGCAATACCACCAGCGTCATGCTGCGCGGCGCCGATACCGCCTATACGGCGGTCTATATCGACGGAATCCGCTTTTCCTCGCAAAGCGGCAGCGGCGGCCCGACCTGGGAAAGCATTCCGCTGGCCATGATCGATCGCATCGAAGTGCTGCGCGGCCCGGCCGCGGCCATCTACGGTTCCGACGCGATCGGCGGCGTGGTGCAGATCTTCACGCGCCGTGCCGAGCAGGGGTTCACGCCGTCGGTGTCGGTGGGCCTGGGCTCGAACGGCACGCGGCGCGCCCAGGCCGGTGTCAGCGGCGTGGGCGGCGAAGACAAGGCCTGGGACTATGCGCTGGACATCGCCGGCGAACGCAGCGACGGCTTCGATGTGCGCCCCAGCCGCAATGCCGACCGCGATGGCTACAAGAGCCTGTCGGGCGCGGCGCGGCTGGGCTGGCGCATCAATGACCAGCACCAACTGCGCGCTTCGCTGCTGGCCAGCGACATCGACGCGGGCTACGACAACAGCACCCGGCCGGGCGTCGATGACCGCAGCCTGCACCGCATGCATGCCGCGGGCATGGAGTGGAGCGCGCAGTGGAGCGAGCGCTGGAGCAGCGTGCTCGCGCTCAATGCGTCCGAGGATCGCTACGAGACCACGCCCACGGCCTATCTGAGCACCACGCAGCTGCGCGGCCTGTCCTGGCAGAACCAGTGGCGCCTGGGCGCGCAGACCTTCTCGGCGACGCTGGAGCGCCGCGAAGACGCGCTGCAGAATGCGCCCGTGGACCGCGAGCGCGCGCAGAACGCGCTGGCGCTGGGCTACCAGTGGCATGCGGGCAAGCAGCATCTGCAGGCGCAGCTGCGCCACGACAGCGACAGCGAGTTCGGTGGCAAGGAAACCGGCAGCCTGGCCTACGGCTACGACCTCACGCCGCAATGGCGCGCGACGGCCGCAGCGGCCACGGCGTTTCGCGCGCCCACGCTTTACCAGCGCTTCAGCAATTACGGCACGGCCAGCCTGACGCCCGAAAACGGCCGCAACCTCGAGCTGGGTCTGCGCTACCGCGCGCAGCAAAATGAATTCTCGGCCACGGCCTATCGCAACCGCGTGAGCGACCAGGTGTCGTATCAGGCCGGCGCGCGCGGCTGCGCGAGCGCGCAGGGCTGCTACGTGAGCGTCGCCCAGGCCGAATACCAGGGCCTGACGCTGGCCGCCGCGACCCAGGCGCTGGGCGTGCGCTGGCATGGCGCGCTCGACTTCAATTCGGCCAAGGACGGCGCCACCGGCCTGTACCTCACGCGCCGCGCCAGACAGTTCGGCACGCTGGGCGCAAGCCGCCGGATCGCGGGCTGGCAATGGGGTGCCGATGTGCAGTGGAGCGCGCGCCGCTTCGACGACGCGGCCAACACCAAGGTGCTGGGCGGCTATGCGCTGTGGAATCTCTCGGCGAGCAAGACGCTCGCGCGCGACTGGAAGCTGCTCGCGCGCCTGGACAATGCGTTCGACAAACACTATGAGACCGCCGCCACCTACGCCACCGAAGGCCGGCGCTTCTTCGTGAGCCTGCAATGGACTCCCACACCTTGAATTCCGTGCGCTGCCCCGCGCTGCTGATCACCGCGCCCGCGTCGGGCCAGGGCAAGACCACGCTCACCGCCGCGCTGGCGCGCCTGCACACGCGCCAGGGCCGGCGCGTGCAGGTCTTCAAATGCGGCCCGGACTATCTCGATCCGCACTGGCACCAGCTCGCCAGCGGCGCGCCGGTCCATTCTCTGGACCTGTGGATGACGGGCGAGGCCGATGCGCGCGCGCGCCTGCACGCGGCCGCGTGCAGCGCCGACCTGATCCTGATCGAGGGCGTGATGGGCCTGTTCGACGGCAGCCCCAGCGCGGCCGATCTCGCGCGGCTGCTGGACATTCCCGTGCTCGCGGTGATAGACGCTTCGGGCATGTCGGCCACGCTGGGCGCGCTGGCCCATGGGCTGCAGCATTTCGAGCCGGGGCTGCGTTGGGCCGGCGTGCTCGCCAACCGCGTGGCGAGTGCGCGCCATGCGCAGCTGCTGCAGGCCGGCGTGCGCGCGGACAGCCTGTGGCAGGGCGCGGTGCAGCGCATCAGCGCCGATGCCAAGGCCCAGCCCGCGCCGGGCGCCGCTGCGTCGGGCGCGGCGGCGCTGCTGCCCCAGCGCCATCTGGGCCTGGTCGCGGCGCACGAACTCACTGACGGCATGCAGCGGCTGGACGCCGCGGCCGATGCGCTGGCCGCCACGCCGCTGGGCCAGCGCAGCTGGCAGGACTGGCAGCAATGGGCGGTGCAGTTTGCGCCGCCCGCGCTGCCCGCCGCCGATCAGCCCGAAGCCCTGGGCCCGTGGCTCGCGGGCCGTGTGATTGCGGTGGCGCACGACGCGGCGTTCAGCTTTGTCTACCCCGCGAATCTTGAATGCCTGCGCGCGCTGGGCGCCGAGCTGCGCATGTTCTCGCCGCTGGCTGGTGAGCGCCTGCCCGCATGCGACGCGCTGTGGCTGCCCGGCGGCTACCCCGAGCTGCATGCCGCGCGCCTGGTCGCGAACAGCGCCCTGCAGGCCGACATCCTGGCCCATTGGCGCGCGGGCAAGGCGATCTGGGCCGAGTGCGGCGGCATGCTCGCGCTCAGCGAAGGCATCACCACCGCCGACGGCAGCTGGGCGCCGCTGTGGGGACTGATGCCGGGCAGGGCGCAGATGCAAAAGCGCCTGGCCGGCCTGGGAATGCAGCAACTGACCACGCCCTGGGGCACGCTGCGCGGCCACACTTTCCACTATGCGCGGTTGGACAGTGCGGCGACGCCGCTGGGCCGCAGCCACCGGCCCGATGAAGCGCCGGCAGCGGACAATGGCGAGTGGCTGTACCGCCATGGCAGCCTGCACGCGAGTTTTTTCCATGCCTGGTTCGCCTCGCACCCGCGCGCCATCGCTGCGCTGCTGGGCGCGCGGGCCGACGGGCAAGACGGGGAGGTGGACGCATGACGACAGCGCGCAGCGAATTGATCCTGGGCGGGCAGAAAAGCGGCAAGTCGCGCCGCGCCGAAAACCTGGCCCAGGAATGGATTGCGCAGTCGCCCGCGCACAGTGCCTGGCTGCTGGCCACGGGCCAGGCCTATGACGCTGAAATGGCGGCGCGCATCGCGCGCCACCAAAGCGACCGCGCCGCGCGCGTTCCGGGCCTGGGCACCATCGAAGTGCCGCTGGACCTGGCGTCGGCGCTGCGCGAACGCAGCCGGCCCGACTGCCTGCTGGTCATCGACTGCCTCACCATGTGGCTCACCAACTGGATGATGCCCATGACCGAACATCTTCCCGCAGCGCAGCGCTGGGCCGAGCAGGCCGATGCGTTCGTTGACGCGCTCGCGCACGCTCCCGGGCCCGTGGTGATCGTGGGCAACGAGATCGGCCTGGGCGTGATTCCTTTGGGCCGCGAAGTGCGCGCGTTTGTCGACGCGCTGGGCGTGCTCAACCAGCGCGTCGCCGCGGCCTGCAGCCACGCGACGCTCATGTGCGCCGGACTGCCGCTGGTGCTCAAGGGCGAAAAATGACAGCTCAAACTAGCTTACATGCAGTGAAGAAGATCGCGGCATTGTTCCAATCTGCAATATTGGCTGCCATGCTGCTGAGCGCCTCGCTGCCCGGCATGGCAGCGAATGCCCAGGTGTCGTCTGCGCCCGCCGCAGCGGCGATCACGCTCACCGACGCGCGCGGCAGGGCGGTGCAGCTGACCGCGCCGCCGCAGCGCATCGTGAGCCTGCTGCCCTCGCTGGCCGAATCGGTCTGCGCGCTGGGCGCGTGCACGCGCATCGTGGGGGTGGACCGCTACACCACCTGGCCGCCCGCGCTGGCCCATCTGCCGCGCCTGGGCGGCAATCTGGAGCCCAACATCGAGGCCGTGGTGGCGCTGCGCCCGGACGTGGTGCTGATTTCGGTCGCTTCGCGCGCCATTGGGCGTCTGGAGGCGCTGGGCCTCAAGGTGATCGCGCTGGAGCCGCGCACCCATGCCGAAGTGCATGGCGTTCTGCGCACGCTCGCGACGATGCTTGCGCTGCCCCAGGGCGCCGAGCCGGTCTGGGCGCGCATGGAGCAGGGCCTGGCCGAAGCCGCGCGCGCCATGCCCGCGCAGGCGCGCGGCCAGCGCGTGTACTTCGAAGCCAGCCGCGGGCCGTTTGCCGCGGGCGAGAATTCCTTCATCGGCGAGACGCTGGCCCGGTTGGGCCTGGTCAACATCGTGCCCGCGGCCTTGGGGCCGTTTCCGCGCCTCAATCCCGAATACGTGGTGCGCGCCGACCCCGATCTGCTGATGGGCGGGGTGCGCAGTCTGGGCGAAAGCCGCGAGCCCTATCCCGGCTGGTCGGCGCTGCGCGCGATGCAGTCGGGTCGCATCTGCCGTTTCGCCGGCGCCGAAGCCGACCTCGTGATACGCCCCGGCCCGCGCATCGCCGAGGCAGCGATGGCCATGGCGCGCTGCGTGCAGAAGGTCTACCCATGAGCGCCAACCCGCTGCGCCCGGCCTGGCTCGCGCTGGCGCTGCTGCTGGCCAGCCTGTTGCTGCTGTTGCTGGGCGCTGGCGTGGGCAGCACCGGTTGGGAAAGCGTCTGGCGCCTGGCGGCGCCCGACGCCGACCCGCTGGCCTGGCAGATCGTGCGCGATATCCGCCTGCCGCGCACCGTGGGCGCCTGGCTCGCGGGCGCCTTGCTGGGCCTTGCGGGCGCGGTCGCCCAGGGCGTGTTCCGCAATCCTCTTGCCGACCCCTATCTTCTGGGCAGCGCTTCGGGCGCCTCGTTGGGCGTGGCGCTGGCCATGGCCGCGCTGGGCGTCTCGCCGTTCGCGTTGCAAGGCCTGCTGCGCCTGGGCATCACCGGCGCGGCGTTCGCCGGCGCCGTGGGCGCGGTGCTGCTGACGCTGCTGCTTGCCAAGGGCGCGCACAACACCATGCGCCTGCTGCTCGCGGGTGTGGTCGTGGGCGTGGTGCTGGGCGCGGCCTCGTCGATGGTGCTGATGTTGTCACCCGAAATCATGCAGGCCATGCAGTCCTTCATGCTGGGCAGCACTTCGTTTGTCGGCTGGGGCGCGTGCGCTCTCATGGCCGCAGTGCTGGCGCTGGTGGTACTGCTCGCCTGGTCGCTGAGCCGTGTGCTCGACGGCCTGGCGCTGGGCGAATCAACGGCGCTGAGCCTGGGGCTGCCGCTGGCGCCGCTGCGCTTGCTGCTGATCGTGGTGATGGCGTTGGCCACGGGCACGGCCGTCGCGCAGACCGGGCTGATTGCTTTCGTCGGCCTGGCCGCGCCGCATCTTGTGCGCTCGCTGGTGCGCGCCATGCACGGCTGGCTGCTGCTGCTGAGCGCGGGCATGGGCGCGGTGCTGCTGCTGGGCGCCGATCTGCTGGCGCGCTGGCTGATCGCGCCGCAGGAGCTGCCCGTGGGCGTGCTCACGGCCGTGCTCGGCGGCACCTATCTGCTGTGGCTGATGCACAGACGCAATGTGCAGGAGATCGCATGACGCAAGCCTGGGCGCTCGAAACCGAAAGCCTCTGCGTGTCGCTGGGCGGCCAGCAGGTGCTGCATGAGCTGGCGCTGCGCCTGCCCGCGGGGCGCTGGACCAGCATCGTCGGGCCCAACGGCGCGGGCAAATCGACGCTGTTGCGCGCGCTCGCGGGCATGGGCCATGAGAAGGGCAGGGTGCTGCTGCAGGGCCGAGAACTGCACGCTTGGAACGGCCGTGCGCGCGCGCGCACCATGGCCTGGCTGGGGCAGAACCAGGCCGCGGCGGGCGAAATGTCGGTCTATGACGTCGCGATGCTGGGCCGGCTGCCGCACCAGCCCTGGCTGGGCGCGCCGTCGGCACTCGACCATGCGGCCGTGGAGCAGGCGCTGCGCCGCACGCAGAGCTGGGACTGGCGCGCGCGCAGCCTGGGCCAGCTTTCGGGCGGGGAGCGCCAGCGCGTGCTGCTGGCGCGCGCGCTCGCCGTGCAGGCCCAGGTGCTGCTGATGGACGAGCCCCTGGCCCACCTCGACCCGCCGCACCAGACCGACTGGCTGCAATGCGTGCAGGAACTCGTCGCCCAGGGCACGACGGTGGTCAGCGTGCTGCATGAAGTCTCCATGGCGCTGCAGGCCCAGGAACTGGTGGTGATCGCGCAAGGCCGCGTGCTGCACCAGGGCGGCTGCGCCGACGCCGCGACCCATCGTGCGCTCGAACAGGTGTTCGACGACCGCATACAGGTGCGCGCCATCGACGGCCAATGGGTGGCGCTGCCGCGCCTGCCCGCGCCGCGCTGATTGAATTTTTCTCCCGGGGCCGCGTCCCCGGCCATCCCACTTCGTTGAAAGTATCTTCCATGGAAATCGAACAAGCCCCGACCGAAAAGCCCTATACCAAGCCCGAAGGCGAACGCCGCGGCCTGGTGCTGGTCAATACCGGCAATGGCAAGGGCAAGAGCACGGCGGCGTTCGGCCTGGCGCTGCGCGCCCACGGCCGCGGCAAGTCCGTCAAGATCTTCCAGTTCATGAAAGTGCCCACGGCGCGCTTTGGCGAGCACCGCATGTTCGAGCAGCTGGGCATGCCCATCGAAGGTCTGGGCGACGGCTTCAGCTGGAAAAGCCAGGACCAGGAGCATTCGGCCCAGCTCGCGCGCGAAGGCTGGGAGCGGGCACGCACGGCCATTCTCTCGGGCGCGCATTTCATGGTGGTGCTCGACGAGATCACCTACCCGCTGATCTATGGCTGGCTGCCGCTCGAGCCCGTTCTGCAGACGCTGCGCGAGCGGCCACGCGAAGTGCATGTGGTGCTCACCGGCCGGCGCTGCCCGCCCGAGATCATCGAGATTGCCGACACCGTGACCGAAATGACGCTGGTCAAGCATGCGTTCCAGGCGGGTGTTCCCGCGCAACGCGGCATTGAAGACTGATGGCGCCGAGCGGACAATGGTCTGACCGATTGGCTTGAAGAAACGGCCCCACCATGACCTCCATTCCAGGCCCGGCCAACGCCGCAGATCTGCCCGGCGCCACGCTGG
>Ga0302347_1000562_pt1 | contig 57374 bp, 39 predicted proteins | sample PhyWR1_FD_202178 | JGI IMG/M metagenome (GOLD analysis project Ga0302347, IMG submission 202178) | Leaf surface microbial communities from wheat plants in UC Gill Tract Community Farm, Albany, California, United States - DLSL W.R1 (v2)... | ecosystem: Host-associated > Plants > Phyllosphere >... | reverse complement strand
GCAGTCAAGGTCCTGGTGGTGGACGATTCGGGTTTCTTCCGCCGCCGCGTCTCGGAAATTCTTTCCGCCGATCCAAGCATCCAGGTGGTCGGCACGGCCACCAACGGTAAAGAGGCGATTGATCAAGCCATTGCGTTGAAGCCTGATGTCATCACCATGGACTACGAGATGCCCATGATGGACGGCATCACGGCGGTGCGGCACATCATGCAGCGCTGCCCGACTCCGGTGTTGATGTTCTCCTCGCTGACCCATGAAGGCGCCCGAGTGACCCTCGACGCCCTGGACGCAGGGGCGGTGGACTTCCTGCCGAAGAATTTCGAAGACATCTCGCGCAACCCCGAGAAGGTCAAGCAACTGTTGTGCGAGAAAGTCCACAGCATTTCCCGCAGCAACCGTCGCAGCCTATTCAGCGCCCCCGCGCCGGCCCCGACACCTGTTGCCGCACCGGCTCCCACGAGTGCCTCGACGTTCGGGCGCCCCGCGCCTGCACCGGTTGCCCGCCCCGCAGCGGCACCTGTGCGTGCGTCTGCGCCAGCGGCAACGGCACAGTCCCCGGCGCCCAAGCGCAAGGCCTACAAACTGGTCGCCATCGGCACCTCCACCGGTGGTCCGGTGGCGTTGCAGCGCGTGCTGACCCAATTGCCGGCCAACTTTCCGGCGCCGATCGTGTTGATCCAGCACATGCCGGCCGCGTTCACCAAGGCGTTTGCCGAGCGCCTGGACAAACTGTGCCGCATCAGCGTCAAGGAAGCCGAGGATGGCGACATCCTGCGTCCCGGCCTGGCGCTGCTGGCCCCGGGCGGCAAGCAGATGATGGTCGACGGCCGGGGTGCGATCAAAATCCTGCCGGGTGACGAACGCCTCAACTACAAACCCTGCGTGGACATCACCTTTGGTTCGGCCGCTAAGTCTTACGGCGACAAAGTTCTGGCGGTGGTCCTGACCGGCATGGGCGCCGACGGCCGCGAAGGCGCGCGTCTGCTCAAGCAGGGCGGTAGCGCGATCTGGGCCCAGGACGAAGCCAGCTGCGTGATCTATGGCATGCCCATGGCCATCGTCAAAGCTAACCTGGCCGACGCCGTCTACAGCCTGGATGACATCGGCAAGCATCTGGTGGAGGCCTGCCTCTGATGGATGTCTTGAGTCTGATTGGCATCACCATGGCATTTGTCGCCATCATCGGCGGCAACTACCTGGAGGGCGGCCACCTGGGCGCCCTGGCCAACGGCCCAGCGGCGCTGATTGTGATCGGCGGCACGGTGGGCGCTGCGTTGCTGCAGTCGCCGTTGAGTTCGTTCAAGCGCGCCATGCAGATCCTGATCTGGATTATTTTCCCGCCCCGTGTGGACTTGGCCGGTGGCATTGATCGCGTGGTCAACTGGAGCCTCACCGCACGCAAGGAAGGCCTGCTGGGCCTGGAAGGCGTGGCCGATGCCGAGCCTGACAGCTACGCGCGCAAAGGCTTGCAATTGCTGGTGGACGGCGCCGAGCCGGAAGCGATCCGCAGCATCCTTGAGGTGGACTTCTACACCCAGGAAAGCCGCGATATCAACGCCGCCAAAGTCTTTGAAAGCATGGGTGGCTACGCGCCGACCATCGGCATCATCGGTGCGGTGATGGGCTTGATCCATGTGATGGGCAACCTGGCCGATCCGTCGCAATTGGGCAGCGGCATTGCCGTGGCCTTCGTCGCCACCATCTACGGCGTGGCGAGTGCCAACCTGGTGTTGCTGCCGGTAGCCAGCAAGCTCAAATCGATTGCCATGCGCCAATCGCGTTACCGCGAAATGCTGCTCGAAGGCCTGCTGTCGATTGCCGAGGGCGAGAACCCGCGCTCCATCGAATTGAAGCTCCAGGGCTTCATGGATTGATGGGAGGTATGGGTTGTGAGCCGTCGCCGTCGCGAGCCTGAAGAACACGTCAACCATGAACGCTGGCTGGTGTCCTACGCGGACTTCATCACCCTGCTGTTCGCGTTTTTCGTGGTGATGTACTCCATCTCGTCGATCAACGAAGGCAAGTACAAAGTGATTTCCCAAGCGCTGATCGGGGTGTTCAACGACGCCGACCGCTCGCTCAAGCCGATTCCCATCGGCGAAGAGCGGCCCCGCACCGTGACCCCGGCCAAGCCGCTGGTCAATGACAGCGATGAAACCGCCGCTGGCGTGGGCGGCACCAGCGACCCGTTGAAAAGCATCGCCGATGACATCAGCGCCGCATTTGGCGACCTGATCAGTTCCAATCAGATGACCGTGCGCGGCAATGAGCTGTGGGTCGAGATCGAGCTCAATTCCAGCCTGCTGTTCGCCAGCGCCGATGCGATGCCCAGCGACCAGGCGTTCACCATCATCGACAAAGTGGCGGCGATTCTTAAGCCGTTCGAAAACCCGATCCACGTCGAAGGCTTTACCGACAATATTCCGATCAGCACCGCGCAGTACCCCACCAACTGGGAACTGTCCTCGGCCCGCGCGGCGAGCATCGTGCGCATGCTGGCGATGCAGGGTGTGAACCCCGGGCGCCTGGCGTCGGTGGGCTATGGCGAATTCCAGCCGGTGGCCAATAACGCCACGGTGGAAGGGCGCGCGCGCAACCGTCGGGTGGTGCTGGTGGTGTCGCGCAACCTGGATGTGCGCCGCAGCCTGACCGGCACCGGCACCGCCAATGCAACACCGGATGCGGCCTTGAGGCGTGCTGGCACACAAACTGCACCGCCAGCGGTTAAGCCGCCGGTGGGTCAGAGCGCCGTCAATTCTCCGTCACCGGCTCAATAACGTTATGCAATGTCTCGGTCGCGCCTGTGCCTGCCGGGAGGAATCATCCGAATGAGAGTCTGGGCAGTTGCCAATCAAAAAGGTGGAGTCGGCAAGACCACCACCTCCATCGCTCTGGCCGGCTTGCTGGCCGAGGCGGGCAAGCGTGTGGTCGTGGTGGACCTGGACCCCCACGGCTCGATGACCAGCTATTTCGGCTACGACCCGGATGCGCTGGAACACAGCTGCTTTGACCTGTTCCTGCACAAGGGCAACGTGCCTGGCGACCTGCCCGGGCAATTGCTGTTGCCCACCAGCAACGAGAGCATTTCCCTGCTGCCCTCCAGTACCGCGCTGGCCACCCTTGAGCGTCAGTCGCCGGGGCAGAGCGGCCTGGGCCTGGTGATCGCCAAGACCCTGGCGCAACTGTGGCAGGACTTTGACTACGCCATTATCGACAGCCCGCCGCTGCTGGGGGTGCTGATGGTCAACGCGTTGGCCGCCAGCCAGCAACTGGTGATCCCGGTGCAGACCGAGCACCTGGCTGTCAAAGGCCTTGAGCGCATGGTCAGCACCCTGGCGATGATCAATCGCTCGCGCAAACAGCCGCTGCCGTTCAGCATCGTGCCGACCCTGTTCGACCGTCGCACCCAAGCGTCGCTGGGCACCTTGCGTGTATTGCGCGATGCCTACCCGGACACCATCTGGCAAGGCTACATTCCGGTGGATACGCGCCTGCGTGACGCCAGCCGCGCAGGGCTCACGCCGTCGCAGTTCGATGGCAAGAGTCGCGGCGTGATGGCCTACCGTGCGTTGCTCAAACACTTGCTGTCCCAGCAACTCGTGGCGCAGGTGGCATGATGAACCGTCCTGTCGAACTCAAGACCAAGACCCGGCCGCAACTGGCGCTGGAATCCTACCTGGATGCCCTGTTGCAGGAAGCCACCGATGAGGTGCTGCCGGAACCGATTCTGGTGCTGGAGGCGGTTGTCGAGCCCAGCAGTACGCTGGATGAATTCCAACTGGCGGTGCTGGAAGAGCAGGCCCGAGACGCCCGGATCGTAGCGCCGATTGTTGCGCCGGTCGTACCCGTAGTGGCGCAGCCTGTGGCGGCGGAACCGTTGGTGGCGGCGCCCGTGGTGATCGAGCCGGTGGTGGACGTGCACCTGCCGCCGAGCATCACGCCGCCGCCGGTGAGCGGCGACGACCGGCCGGCATGGGCCGCTGAGCCTTTCGAATGCCTGCTGTTCGACGTCGCCGGGTTGACCCTGGCGGTGCCGCTGGTGTGCCTGGGTTCGATCTACTCTTTGGAAGGCCACGAGCTGACGCCGCTGTTCGGCCAGCCGGAGTGGTTCCTCGGCATCCTGCCCAGCCAGGCTGGCAACCTCAAGGTGCTGGACACCGCGCGCTGGGTGATGCCCGACCGCTACCGCGACGATTTTCGCGAGGGTCTGCAATACGTTATTTCCGTTCAAGGCTACGAGTGGGGGCTGGCGGTGCATCAGGTCAGCCGCTCGCTGCGCCTGGACCCGAACGAAATCAAATGGCGCAGTCACCGGGGCCAGCGGCCTTGGCTGGCCGGCACCGTGATCGAACACATGTGCGCGTTGCTCGACGTCGCCGAACTGGCCGAGTTGATCGCCAGCGGCGCCGTCAAGTCGATGCCCGGTAACAAACGCAGTTGATTGAACACGCTGGCCGCACGGGTGTGCGGTTGGCGAATGAAGCACACACGCCGTATCCAACGGCATTTGAAGGGGTCATGGGTATGAATATGTCAGCATCTGCACAAAAAGGCTCGGACGATCCGATTCTGCAATGGGTAACCTTCAAGCTGGACAACGAGACCTACGGTATCAACGTGATGCGTGTGCAGGAAGTGCTGCGCTACACCGAGATCGCCCCGGTCCCGGGTGCGCCGAGCTACGTGCTGGGTATCATCAACCTGCGCGGCAACGTGGTGACCGTGATCGACACGCGCCAGCGTTTCGGTCTGGATACCGCCGAAGTCACCGACAACACGCGTGTCGTCATCATTGAAGCGGACAAGCAAGTGGTCGGCATCCTGGTCGACAGCGTCGCCGAGGTGGTCTACCTGCGCCAGTCGGAAGTGGAAACCGCGCCGAACGTGGGCAACGAAGAGTCGGCCAAGTTTATCCAGGGTGTGTGCAACAAGAACAACGAACTGTTGATTCTGGTTGAGCTGGACAAAATGATGAGCGAAGAAGAATGGTCGGAACTGGAGAGCATTTGATTGTTCCTTGAGGTCGCGGTGATCGTCCTGGCCCTGTTGTGGGCCGGGACCCTGGGTTTTCTGCTGCGCTACATGGCCCGGCAGCGCGAATTGGCGTTGCAGCAGGCCGAGCGCGATGCCGTGCGTGACCGGCGCATCGTGGAGCTGGTCAAGCGCGTCGACCATTACCAGAAGAGTGCCGTGCGGGTCGGGGATGAGGTGCACGAACTACGCGCGATCCTCGCACCGATGCCGGACAAGCTGGAGCAGTTGGAACAGCGCGATCCGGCCAACCTGTCGTTTGCCCAAGCGGCCAAGCTGGTGGGGATGGGGGCGACGGTGGACGACCTGACCCAGTCGTGCGGCTTGACCCAGGCTGAGGCGCAGTTGATGAGTAAGTTGCATAAGAGCTGATTGCGCCTGTGGCAACTGGTGGGGGGCGTCGCACCTGCGATGCCTGGCACCTGGCCGGCCAATTAATTTTCAACCCCACTGACTTTTTTCTCCTCTGCCAAGGTCCACATCCTTCAAGCACCTTTGAATCAGGAGATTCCCTGCATGAGCACCCCCAAGGCACTGTTGATCCTCCACGGCAAGCAAGCCCTCAACGAGGACGTGCGCAGCGCCGTGCTGGCCCGGCGTGAGCAGGGTTGGGAGCTGGCCGTGCGGGTGACGTGGGAGGGCGGCGATGCGCAGCGTCTGGTCAGGGAAGCCCTGGACGGCGGTTATACCCACATCATTGCCGGCGGCGGCGACGGCACCTTGCGCGATGTGGCCGAGGCGATGGCCCAGGCCAAGGCCGATGCCAGCCTGGTGCTGATGCCCCTGGGCACCGCTAATGATTTCGCCAAGGCCGCTGGCGTACCGCTAGAGCCGGCCCAGGCCCTGGCGCTGCTGGATGTGGCGCCGCGGGCGATCGACCTCGGCCAGGTCGGCGGGCAGATTTTCCTCAACATGGCCACCGGCGGTTTCGGCAGCCAGGTCACCGCCAATACCTCCGAAGACCTGAAAAAAATCCTCGGGGGCGCGGCGTACTTGTTCACCGGCCTCACTCGCTTCAGCGAGTTGAAGGCGGCCTATGGCGAGCTGGAAGGCCCGGATTTCCATTGGAAGGGCGAGATGCTGGCGCTGGGCATCGGCAACGGTCGCCAGGCTGGCGGCGGGCATGTGCTGTGCCCAGAGGCGATGGCCGACGATGGGTTGCTTGATGTCAGTATTCTGCCGGCGCCCCAGGAAGTGGTCGGCACCTTGCGCGAACTGATGAGCAATGGCTGGGGCCTGGACACCATGTTCGTGCGTGCGCGGCTGCCCTGGGTGCAGATCAAACAGGCCGAAGGGCTGTACATCAACCTGGACGGTGAACCGCTCAAGGGCGACGACTTGCGTTTCGAAGCCTTGCCCAAGGCCTTGCGCGTGCATTTGCCGCTGGGTTCGCCCCTAGTCGTCCAGGCTGATGATTTGCTCGCGCACCGCGAATAGCACCAGCCCCGCCACGTCGAATATCTGCAAGCGCTTCATGATTTGCGAGCGGTGAGCTTCCACCGTTTTGATGCTCAGGCCCAGGCCGTGGGCGATCTCACGGGTGGACTTGCCGCGCACGATCAGGCGCAGGATTTCCAACTGCCGTGCCGTGAGGTTGTGGCCGTGGCCTGCCGGCGCGGTGGGCCCTTGGGTGCGCACCAGCGCTTGGTTGATCACGGTATGGGCGATCGCCGGGCTCAGGTAGCGCTCGTTATTGCACAGGGCTCGCAGGGCGTGTTCCAGCTCGTTGGCGGTGGTGTCCTTGAGCAGGTAGCCATGAGCGCCGGCCTCCAGCGCGCACATGATCAGTTGCGGGTCGGTGTGCATCGACAGGATCAGCACCTTGCAGCGCGGGTAGGCGGCCTTGAGTTGCTGCAAGGCGTCCAGGCCGCCGGTGTGCTTCATCGACAGGTCCAGCAGCACCATGTCCGGTTGCAACGCGTGGAACTGCTCAAGTAACTGTGCCCCATCGTTGGCTTCGCCGATCACGGTGTAGCCGGGAATATCTTGGATCAGGGCGCGCACGCCGGCCCTGATCAGTGCATGGTCATCCACTAGAAGTAATGTGCAGGTCACTCGAGAACCTTAGGGGAGTTGGCCCGTTCGAGGGCGCGCGGCGCCCAGGGAAAAAGTGCGTCGATGCGCGTGCCTTGCCCGGGCTGGCTGCTGACGGACAGCGTGCCACCCAGTTGATCGACACGTTCGGCCATGCCTGCCATGCCTCGCTGACCTTCACGGGCTGGGTTGCTCGCAGGCGCGAAGCCACGGCCGTCATCGCGAATTGTCAGCGATAACCCTTCGGGCAGGCGTTGCAGGCGCACCAGCAGGTTCTGGGCCTGGGCGTGGCGCAGCATGTTGGTCACCGCTTCCTGGGTAATGCGAAACGCCGCTACGGCCATTTCTTCCGGGATGCCGGTGAGGCGTTGCCGGCATTCCAGGCTCCAGTGAACGGGGCTGTTTTCCAGGGTCTTGAGCAGGTGCGCGCGCAGGCTGGCTTCCAGGCCCAGGCTGGTCAGTTGCCGGGGGTTGAGGATGGCAGACACGTCGCGCACCTTGGCCAGGGTTTCGTTCAGGGTATTGCACAGCATGGTGCATTGGTCTTGCAGGTCATCCGGCAGGCGTCGCTTGAGCCATTCGCTCTGCAGTTTGGCGGCGGTGAGCAGTTGGCCGATATCGTCGTGCAGTTCACGGCTGAGGCGATGGCGTTCGTTTTCCTGGACCTGCAACAGACGATCGGCCAACTCCTGGGGCTGGAAGCGGATGGATTTGCGTGAGCGCCATTGTTGCAGGCCTACCACCCCCAGCGTGGCCAGGTTAAGCAGCAACACCGACAGTGGCAAAGGCGCCGAATGGCTAAAGGCCCACAGGCTGATCAACAGCGAGGCAAGACACAAGCCAAGGGTCAGGCGGCGAGCATGGCTGCGGGACACGGACCTGGCGAGGAGTGACTTGAGGCTGGCGTACATAGCGGATGAAGCCAATGAAGGTTCGCTGCGGGAAGTCCGGTCACCTCTGACGGGGCTCAGTCTGGAGTGCGTGGCCGAATCGTTTATATACAGGAAGTTGAATGACTTCGAGCGACGCATAGTAACACCCCTGTAACCGTTGGTCGCCTGACACCTTACCGTGCCGAGCAATTAAACGAGGGGATGTTGTGGGGGATATCAGCGTCTGAAGCATGGAAAGTTTTACTACTTAAACGAAGTTGTAACGTTAATCGACGTTAAAGATGACTGAATCGTTAACGCCTGTCGTTTTTAGGTAAGTTGCGTAGCGAAACACGACCTGTCAAACCCTCACGAGGCGTGGTGCAAACGTTGTTGCGGTTTACAGGTGAAGCCCTTTTGCGGGATCTGCACGGTGACCGTCGCAATCAACGAGGTTTGCTCGGTTTCATCCAGTGCCAATTGGCCGGTCTTGGTATCGATCAGTTCCAATTGCCAGGCCAGTAAAGTCAGGCAGTCATGCAGCGCGTCCAGCGCCTGGTCGTGCAGTTGCAATGGGTTTTCAGCGTTGGCAATCAGGCCGTGGATATGCCCGGAAAACTCGCTGATGGCTTGCAGCGCCAGGGTGTCGGCCTGTGCCGCGAGCTTGGCCAGGCTGAGTGTCATGCAGTCGATGGCGTCGCTGTCGTTACGAATCAGATGCAGATGGCTCAGGCATTCTTCTGACCGGTTCAACAGCTTTTCAGCCTCCAGCAGAAACGCCGAAAGTGCGAGCTGCCACTCTTTACCGTCGTTCATCATGCAAGTCTCCACAATATGGAATCGGGCGATGAGATTTCGCTGCGGGTCAATGGCTTAAAGCTAGCGCTGAAATATTGCTGATGCTTGTAGGTTGCTTCTGAGCTTTTGGTAGGAAGTTTATTGAAATAACGCCAACGGCGCTGCGCAGCCCTCGTGAGCGGGCTCAGTTGCACACCTTCAGTTGCCGCGACGTAAATGTCTGAAACACCCAACGGGCGAGGACTTGGGATGGCGAACAAAAGCCTGACTCCATTCATGCAATGAGAATGGCGTCACATTAATGGCTATTAGATATTGCGAATATCAGGTTGGACCTGATTGCGTATAGGGGAATCCCTTACAAGCGGGAACCTTGCGTCGATTTGAGTGTCGCGCAATGCCGCCTTGCTCGCTTATGAAGCAGTGCGGCCAGTAAAGCATGATGTCAGTGTGACATCAATTAATTTACGTGGCATTTTAACGGGGTCAAGATCTGGCGCTTGCCGCCGATAAACAGCTTAGTGAACTGCACAACCCCTACGCGCAGCACTTACCCGCGCATATCAGGAGCTTCCAATGGCCGGCATTCTCGACACGGTAGATCAACGCACGCAATTGGTGGGTGAGAATCGCCTGGAAATCCTCATGTTTCGCCTGGCCGGGCGGCAGTTGTTCGCCATCAACGTGTTCAAGGTGCAGGAAGTCCTGCAATTGCCCAAGCTCACGCTGATGCCGCAGCGCCATCCGTTTGTGTGTGGCGTGGTCAACCTGCGCGGCCAGACTCTGCCGGTGATCGACCTGTCCCAGGCCATCGGCATGCGGCCCCTGGTGCCGGGCCCGAACAGCACCATCATCGTTACCGAGTACAACCGCTCGGTGCAGGCGTTTTTGGTGGGCGGTGTGGACCGCATCGTCAACATGAACTGGGAAGCGATACTGCCGCCTCCGACCAGCGCCGGTCGCCAGCATTACCTCACCGCCATCAGTAAGGTCGACGACCAGTTGGTGGAAATCATCGACGTGGAAAAAGTCCTCGCCGAGATCGTGCCTTACAACGCCAAGGTCTCCCGGGAAAAGCTCGAAGACCCGGTGCTCGAACGCGCCCGTGGCCGCGAAGTGCTGCTGGTGGACGACTCCAACGTGGCGCTGTCGCAACTGCGTGACACCCTCGGCCAGTTGGGCGTGAAAATGCACATCGCCAGCGATGGCCTCAAAGCGTTGACCATGCTCAAGTCCTGGGCCGACGCCGGTCACGTGATGACCGACAAACTATTGATGATCTTCACCGACGCCGAAATGCCGGAAATGGACGGCTACCGCCTTACCACCGAGATCCGCAACGACCCGCGCCTGCGCAAACTGTACGTGGTGCTGCACACCTCGCTGTCGGGCAGCTTCAACGAATCGATGGTGAAGAAGGTCGGCTGCGACAATTTCCTGTCCAAGTTCCAGCCTGACAAACTGGTGGATGTGGTGCGCCAGCGACTGATGCTGGACGAACAGCCAGCTTGACCTTAGGGTGATGGCTTTGCCCCTCAGGAATGCAGAGCCATGCTTCGTCTCAGCGCGTTGTACCGTTATCCCTTGAAATCCGGCAAGGCCGAATCGTTGCAACACAGCGGCCTGGATAAGCTCGGGTTGGACGGGGATCGACGCTGGATGCTGGTGGACGAGGCCAGTGGGCGCTTCCTGACGCAACGCGCCGTCACCAAGATGAGCCAGCTGTCGGCCTTGTGGAACAGCGCCGGTGGCCTGACCCTGAGTTCGCCTGGCCATACCTCCCTTGACGTCCCATTGCCCGACGAAGACGCTGCGTTGCGCGGCGTGACCATCTGGCGCGACACCCCGCGCCTGCCGGATGCCGGTGACGCGGCGGCTGCGTGGGTCAGCGAGTTTGTCGGCGCGCCGACCCGGTTGGTGCACATGCCGCTCAAGCGGGCGCGCACCACTCAGTCCGGTTATGGTCGCGACGATGACCAGGTGGCGCTGGCCGACGGTTATCCCTTGCTGCTGATCGGCCAGGCCTCCCTGGAAGACCTGTCCGAGAAGGTCGGCCGCCCCATGGAGATGCTGCGCTTTCGCCCCAACCTGGTGATCGAAGGTGCCGACGCGTTTGCCGAAGACGGCTGGAAGCGCCTGCGCATCGGCGACGTGGAGTTCCGGGTGGTCAAGCCGTGCGCACGCTGCATCCTCACCACCATCGACCCGCGCACCGGCGAGCGCAGCGCCGACCGCGAACCCTTCGCGACTTTGAATGGCTATCGCAAGACCGAGGATGGCGCGATGTTCGGCCAGAACCTGGTCAACGATGGCGTGGGTCATCTGGAAGTCGGCATGCCGGTGACGATCCTCGAATAATCCATCGCCCATAAAAAAAATGCCCGTTTCCACCTGGGAAACGGGCATTTTTTTGCCTGGCTGAAACCTTAGCCGCGGTATTCGCACAGGTAAGCGGTGTCGACCTCGACCTTCAGCTGGAATTTGCTGTTGGCCGGTACGTTGAACTGGCTGCCGGCGGAGAAGGTCTGCCACTCGCTGGCATCCGGCAGTTTGACGGTCAGCGCGCCGGAGACGACGTGCATGATTTCACGCTGGGCAGTGCCGAACTCATATTCACCCGGGGCCATCACACCGATGGTCGCCGGACCTTCAGCGGTGCCGAACGCGATCGACTTGACGGTGCCGTCGAAGTACTCGTTGACTTTGAACATGGGCGAATCCTCGGAAAAAGTTGCCTTCCCTGTCGAAGCGAGGGCAGCGTTATGGAAAAGGTTGGCCAGTATGCCCAAGCCTTGCGAGGCTGCCTAGACCGGCAAAATCAGCGGCAATAGGCGGGCGGTGTTGCGCGCGTCTTCGAGTGCCCGGTGCTGTTGGCCATGGAACTGCATCCCCGCCAGCTGCAGCGCGCCGTTGAGCCCCAGCGGCTTGTCCAGGCGTCGGGCCTTGGCGAAGCGCTGCTTGAGGTTGATATGGGGCGTGTGGGCCAGGGCGCTGTCCAGGCCATGGCGCTGCCACTCCAGTTCCAGTTGCTGGCGGTCGTAGTCGCCCCAACTGGCCCAGCCTTCCAGGCGCGTCCGATGCTGGCCCAGCCAGCGTTCGAACAGTGGCCACACCTCGTTCAGCGGCGTCGCCGCGTCGATATTGGCCTGGGTGATATGGGTGAGCTGGCGGCAGAACGGCGTCAGCAACGGGCGGCGCTGTGGGCGCACAAAGCGCTGGAAATGATCCACTTCGCGGCCCTGGCGATTGACCAGGCTCGCGCCGATCTCGATGACTTCCATCTCCGTCACGGGCCAGCCGCCTTCATCCGTCGTGGCTTCAAGGTCAATAATCAGCCAATGAGGCATGGTGCAGGTTCCCGTACTCTTCCCGTCCTGGGGGATAGAGCGTAGACGGCCCCTGTAGTTCCGCGCTGTTTTTTCCAGGAGAGCCAGGGTTTATTCGATCTCCAGCAGAATCTGGCGATTGCGAACCTGATCGCCCGTCATCACCTGTATGCCCTTGACCACGCCCTCAACCCCGGCCTTGAGCGGATGCTCCATCTTCATGGCCTCCAGCACCAGCAGCAGTTGGCCTTTGCGCACACGGTCACCGACGCCCACGCACACGTCGACGATTGCCCCGTCCATTGGCGCCTTGAGCGTACCGCTGCCGGCGTCGTCCTGGCGCTGGGCAACCTGCTGGGTCACGTCGACCACCGTCAGCCCCGGCAGCCACAACCGGCTGCCATCGAGGTGATAGGCGAGGCGGCGACGAATGCCATCGATGACCAGGGTGAAGTGGCGGTCGTCGAGCCCGAGCGGCCGGATATCGATGCCGTTGATGCAAAGGGCGTTATCGGCCGACACACTGACGCTGATCCCCTGCACCTTGTCGTTGACCAGCAAGCGATAACTCCTGGCTGCGCTGGCGTTGTTGCACCACCCGGACAAACCGGGACGATGCCGCGCGGCACTGTGCTGGTAGAACAGTGCGGCGGCGACGGCTAATTGTTCGTCAGTGGCCGGGTAGGGGGCGATCGCATTGAAATAACGAGGGATAAACCCAGTGCTGAAGTCCCCGCGTACAAAGTCCGGATGTTCAAGCACCTCGGCCAGTAGCCGTTGATTGCTGGTCACCCCCAGCAGCAGCGTGTCTTGCACCGCGCGCAGCAGTTTGCGCCGCGCTTCTTCGCGGGTGGCGCCGTGGGCGATGATCTTGCCCAGCATCGCGTCATAGAACGGGCTGATGCGCTGGCCTTCCAGCACGCCGTGGTCAACCCGTACAGCGGCGGCCGGTTGCCAGCGCAGCACGTCGCCGGTCTGCGGCAGGAAGCCCTGGGCCGGGTCTTCAGCGTACAAGCGCACTTCCATGGCATGCCCGGTCAGGGTCACGTCGGCCTGGGTCAGGGGCAGTGGCTGGCCGGCGGCGACCTGCAGTTGCCAGGCCACCAGGTCGAGCCCGGTGATCAGCTCGGTGACCGGGTGCTCGACTTGCAGGCGAGTGTTCATTTCCAGGAAGTAAAAGCGCCCGTCGCGGTCGAGCAGAAACTCCACGGTGCCGGCGCCCACGTAGTTCACCGCGCGCCCAGCCTTGAGCGCGGCCTCGCCCATGGCCTGGCGCAGGTCGGGCGTCATCACTGGGCAGGGCGCTTCTTCGATGATTTTCTGATGGCGGCGTTGCACCGAGCAGTCGCGCTCGCCCAGGTATATCAGCTGGCCGTGACGGTCGCCGAACACTTGGATTTCGACATGACGCGGCTCAATCAGCGCTTGTTCCAAAATCAGCTCGGCGCTGCCGAAGGCGTTGAGCGCTTCGGAGCGCGCCGTACGCAATTGCGCCAGCAGCTGATCCTGTTGATGAACCAGGCGCATGCCACGTCCACCGCCGCCGGCACTGGCCTTGATCATCAACGGGTAGCCGATGCGTTCGGCGTGGCGTTGCAGGGTGGCGTCATCCTGATCGGCGCCTTGATAGCCCGCAATGCACGGCACGCCGGCCTCCAGCATGGCCAGCTTGGATAGGCGTTTGCTGCCCATCAGCTCGATCGCTTCGGCGCTGGGGCCGATAAAGGTGAGCCCGGCGTGTTGGCAGGCGCGGGCGAAGTCGGGGTTTTCCGAGAGAAAGCCGTAGCCGGGGTGGATCGCGTCAGCGCCGGTTTTATGCGCGGCATCGAGGATCGCCGGGATATTGAGGTAGGACAGCTGCACCGCAGCGGGGCCGATGTGCACGGCTTCGTCGGCCATCTGCACATGCAGGGCGTCGGCGTCGGCGTCGCTGTATACCGCCACGGTGCGATAGCCCAGGGCCTGGGCCGTGCGCTGAATGCGACAGGCGATCTCGCCGCGATTGGCGATCAGGATTTTGCTGAATGTGGGCATTGGAAGGTCCCTTGGTTATGCGCTGTTTGGTCTGGCCTTATCGGGGGCGAGCCCCCTCCCACATTTGGAACCAGTCCCCGGGGCTGGCGTCATTTGCACCAACCAGGCTTGCGCTTGTGTACAAAAGCCTGTGTCCCCTCAATCCCTTCTGCACTGGCCACCGCCTCGGCAAACCACTGCGCCGCTTGATCCAGCAACGGCTCCAACGGCTGATCGACGCTGGCCAGCAACAAGGCTTTGGTTCGTGCATTGGCCCCCGGCGCGCACTGCAAGACCTGGCCCAGCACCTCATCCACACGCTCGGCCAGGGCCTGGGGGTCGCGCTCGACAAAATGCACCAGGCCCAAGCGTTGCGCTTGGACGCCATCGAAGCGTGCGGCGGTCAGCGCCAGCCGCCGCGCCTGGGTCAGGCCGATGCGCTTGACCACAAACGGTGCGATCTGTGCCGGCAGTACCCCCAGGCTGGTCTCCGGCAAACCGAACTGTGCCTGGTGATCGGCAATCGCAATGTCGCTTACGCAGGCCAGGCCGAACCCGCCGCCCAGCACGGCGCCTTGCAGCACCACGATCACCACGCGTGGTGTGGCTTGCACCTCTTGCAGCAAGGTGCCGAATGCGCGGTTCAGCGCCTGCAATTGATCGCCCGCACTGACCAGATCCTTCACGTCGGCCCCTGCGCAAAAGTGCCCGCCCGCACCGCTGATCACCACGGCACGCACCTGGCTGTCGAGCTGCGCCAGCACCGTGCGCAGTTCGTTGACCATCTCCAGGCTCATGGCGTTGCGGCTCTGTGGGCGGTTGAGGGTGATGTGCAGCACACCGTTGTGGGCTTCCAGCAACAGGGTGTTCATGGCTTTTTCCCCGGCAAGGTGCCCATCAGTTTGCAGATGATGCCCAGCATGATTTCGTCGGCGCCGCCGCCAATCGACACCAAGCGCACATCGCGATACGCCCGCGCCACCGGGTTGTCCCACATAAAGCCCATGCCACCCCAGTATTGCAGGCAACTGTCGCTGACTTCGCGGCCCAGGCGCCCGGCCTTGAGCTTGGCCATGGAGGCCAGCCGCGTCACGTCCTGGCCTTTGATGTACTGCTCGGTGGCCTGGTACACCAGTGCGCGCAGGCATTCGATTTCGGTGGCCAGTTCCGCCAGGCGAAAGTGGATCACCTGGTTGTCGATCAGTGCTTTGCCGAAGGTGTGGCGTTCCTTGCAGTAGGCGATGGTGCTGTCGATGCAGTATTCCAGGCCCTTGATCATATTGGCCGCGCCAAACAGGCGTTCTTCCTGGAATTGCAGCATTTGCATCATGAAGCCCGCACCCTCCTGACCAATGCGGTTGCGTTGCGGCACGCGCACGTTGTCGAAGAACACTTGGGCCGTCTCGGAACTGTGCATGCCGAGTTTTTCCAGGGGCGGGCTGAGGCTCACGCCGGGGGTGTTCATCGGCACCATGATCAGCGACTTGTTGATGTGCGGTCTGTCGTCGGAGGTGTTGGCCAGCAGGCAGATAAAATCGGCGCTGGGGGAGTTGGTGATCCACATTTTGCTGCCGTTGATCACATAGTCGCCGCCATCCTTGCGCGCGTGGGTCTTGAGCCCGGCCACGTCGGAACCGGCGCCGGTTTCCGAGACGCCGATGCAGCCGACCTGTTCGCCACTGATGGCCGGGCGCAGGAATTCGTCGCGCAGCTCGTCGGAACCGAAGCGGGCGAGGGCGGGGGTGCACATGTCGGTCTGCACGCCGATGGCCATGGGGATGCCGCCGCAACGGATGGTGCCGAACTCTTCAGCGGCCACAATCGAGTAGCTGTAGTCCAGGCCCATGCCGCCGAAGCGTTCCGGTTTGGAAATGCCCAGCAGGCCGAGGTCGCCGGCCTTGCGGAAAACCTCGTGGATGGGAAAACGCCCGGCTTTCTCCCATTCGTCCACATGGGGGTTGATCTCGCGGTCGACGAAGGCGCGCACGGTGCGGCGCAGTTCCTGATGTTCCTGGGTGAAGATCATTTTTATTGTTCTCCTGTTAGAAACGCGCCACACCGAAGCTGTTCGGCTGTAGCTGTCGAGCCTCGGCTTCATGGCAGATATCCAGCACAAACCCCAGCACGGTGCGGGTATCCCGTGGATCGATCAGGCCGTCATCCCACACATTGGCGCTGCCGTAGAGCGCGGTGGATTGGCTGTCGAGTTTCTGTGCGGTGACCTGCTCCAGCATGTCCAGCACCTTTGGGTCGGGCACCAGGCCGTCCTTCAACTGCTTGGCCTCGGTGACGATACGCAGCACCTTGCCCGCCTGCGCACCACCCATCACAGCTGTGCGGCTGTTTGGCCAGGCGAAGATAAAGCGCGGGTCCAAGCCGCGACCGCACATTGCATAGTTGCCGGCGCCATAGGAACCGCCGACCACCACCGTGAGTTTAGGCACCCGTGCGTTGGCCACCGCCTGGATCATCTTCGCACCGTGCTTGATCACCCCTTGCTGCTCCGACTCGGTGCCGACCATAAACCCGGTGGTGTTGTGCAGAAACAGCAGCGCCGTGCGGCTCTGGTCGCACAGTTGGATAAACTGCGCGGCCTTGCTCGCGCCCTTGGGCGTAATCGGGCCGTTATTGCCGATCACTCCCACCGCGTGGCCGTGAATATGCAGGTGGCCGCACACCGTGTGCGGGTCGAACTCGCTTTTGAATTCGAGGAACTGCGAGCCGTCGGCCAGACGCGCGAGGATTTCGCGTACGTCGTAGGGTTTTTTGGCGTCAGCGGGGATCAGCCCCAGCAACTCGTCGATGGGGTACAGCGGCTCGGCGAAGGCACGCGGCGGCGTCGGCGGCAGCTGAGCGTTCCACGGCAACAGGCTGACGATCTCACGCACGATGCGCAGGCCGTCGGCATCGTTTTCCGCCAGGTATTCGGCGGTGCCGGCTACGTGCGCGTGCATCTGGGCACCGCCTAATTCCTCGTCCGTGGCCACTTCACCGGTGGCGGCCTTGAGCAGCGGCGGCCCGGCCAGGAACAGTTTGGCCTTGCCGCGCACCACCACCACGTAATCCGACAACCCAGGCTGGTAGGCGCCGCCGGCCGTGGCCGAGCCGTGCACCACGGTGATCTGCGGCAAGCCCATGGCCGACATGCGCGCCTGGTTGGCAAAGCTGCGTGCGCCTTCAACGAAAATCTCGGCGGCGTAGTTGAGGTTGGCGCCGCCGCTCTCGGCCAGGGTCACCACCGGCAGTTTGTTCTCCATGGCGATCTGTTGCAGGCGCAGGGATTTCTTCAAGCCCGAAGGGGAAATGGTGCCGCCCTTGATCGCACTGTTATTGGCCACCACCAGCACCCGCACACCGCTGACGTAACCGATGCCGGCGATCAAGCCACCGCCGGCGGCGCTACCGTCCTTGTCATCGTGCAGCTTGTAGCCGGCCAGGCTGGCCAGTTCCAGGAACGGCGCGCCTGGGTCCAGCAACGCACTGAGGCGCTCGCGCGGCAGCAACTGGCCACGCTGCTCGAACTTGGCTTTGGCTGCCTGAGCCTTGTCGAGCAGGGCATTTTCCAGCTGGCGCAGGTGCTCGATGCTGGCGAGCAGCGCTGCGCGGTTCTGGGCGAACGCCGGGCTGTGCGGGTCGATCTGGCTGATTATTGTCGGCATGGCGTCAGTCCTGCGCCTTGAGCACATCGGGCAGATACGCGCGGTGAAAACCATTGAACGGCGCGCTCGGCACGGCCGCTTTATGCAGCGGCCAGGCCCGGTTGCCAAGGCTGGCGGCGCCATCGATGCGCAGGGTGCTGCCGCTGATGAACGCGGCGGCGGGGCTGAGCAGGAACACAATCGCCGCGCTGACTTCCGACTCGGTGCCGATGCGCTTGAGCGGCACATGTTCGCGCAAGGTGGGGATCACGGCCTTGAACGCGCCTTCGTAGGTGTCCATGCCGCTGGAGGCGATCCAACCCGGCGCCACGGCGTTAACCCGAACCCCGGCGTAGCCCCATTCGAACGCGGCAGTCTTGGTGAAGTTATCCATACCGGCGCGCGCCGCTCCTGAGTGGCCCATGCCGGGCATGCCGCCCCACATGTCGGCCAGCATGTTGACGATGGCGCCGCCGTGGGTGCTCATGCACTGGTTGAACACCTCTCGCGCCATCAAAAAACCGCCGACCAGGTTGGTCCGCAGCACGGTTTCGAAGCCTTTCTGATTGATTGACGCCAAGGGCGAGGGGTACTGGCCGCCGGCGTTGTTGACCAAACCGTGGATTGCGCCGTGTTCTGCAATGATTTGGCCGACCAGCGCTTTGACCGCCACTTCATCGCGAATATCGCAGGCGTAGCCATGGGCGCTGCCGCCGTCTTCGGCAATTTGCGCCGCGACCGCGTGGAGTTTTTCCGGCTTGCGCCCTACCAGGATCACGCGGGCACCGAGGGCCGCCAGTTCATGGGCGGTGCAACGGCCGATGCCGCTGCCGCCACCGGTGACCACCACGGTGTGCCCCTTGAACAGCTCGGCTTTGAAGATCGAGTCGAAGGCCACGGCCAGGCTCCTGTCAGTTGAGTTGATCGGCGATGTGCTGCGGCACGGCGATGGGGATTTCCAGCAGTTGCTGGGCGAAAGCCTTGCCCTGGGGGTCGATGCGCAGGCTGGCGATGCCGCCACCGCCCAAGGCGTTTTCCAGCAGGAAATTCAGGCTGTGACTGCCGGGCAGGTACCACCGCTCGACGCGACCATGCACGGGGTCGAGCACATGGCGCATCCAGTCGACGACCACTTCTGGGGTCAGCGTTTCGGCGATCCAGGGCAGGTACTCGGGCGCGCGGGCGATCACACCGATATTGCTGTGGTTGCCCTTATCGCCGGCACGCGCCACCGCCAGTTTCACCAGGGCGACGCTGGCGTCGGCGCGGCCTGTGGGTTTGGGTGGGTCGATCGGTGCCGCCGGTGTCACCAGTGCCTGGGCGGCGGGCAGGGCGCAGGTATGTCGTTCGCCCTGCCAGTGGATACTCAGGTCACAGGCCGATTTGTCGATCAGAAACGAAAACAAGCGGATCAGCGGGTATACCGTCGGCCGCCCGCCGACGATGCCGGTGAGCCCCGGCGCCATGCCGGTCGCCGCTTGGGCGATCTCGCGGGCGAACAGCACCAGCGCCTGTTTGCTTGGGTGGCGCACCGCCAGTTTGACCACTACTTCGCGGGTGTCATGGCGCTGCCCGTGGGGGCCGTAGGTCGCTTCGCTGCCCAGCAGTTCGATGTTCACGTCGGTGAAGGGCGCCCAGCCGCGCTGGCTGAACAACTCGGCGGTCTTGCCGATGATCGCCTGGCTGACCCGCTCGGCTTTGGCCACCGCGTCGATCCCGGCGATCAGGCAACTGGCGGTGCAGCGAAAACCATCCGGGTAGGTGGCGCTGACCTTGTAGCGGTCGGTCGGGGGCAAGCCTTTGGCGCCGTGCAGGCGCACCTGGTGCTTGCCTTGTTGCTGCAATTTGACCTGGCTGAAATCGCAGATCACATCCGGCAGCACATACGCGCGCGGGTCGCCGATTTCATACAGCAGTTGTTCGGCCACACTGAGTTCGCTGATCAATCCGCCGCTACCGTCGACTTTGTTTACGGTGAACTGGCCGTCGGCGCTGACCTCAACGATGGGGAAACCGATATGTTCGTAATCGGGCACGTCGCGCCAGTCGGTGAAGTTGCCGCCGGTACACTGCGCGCCGCATTCGATGATGTGCCCGGCCAGGGCTGCCTGGGCGAGGCGGTCGTAATCGTGCCACGACCAGCCGAATTCATGCACCAGCGCCGCGCTGACCACGGCGCTGTCGACCACCCGACCGGTGATGACGATATCCGCTCCGAGGGCGAGGGCTTGGGCGATGCCCGGCGCGCCGAGGTAGGCGTTGGCCGATACGCATACCGGCGGCAGTGGCGTGCCGTCGAACATATCGGTGATGCCGTGCAGATTTTTCAGCTGGGGTTGCAGGTCATCGCCCAGCAGCACGGCGATTTTCAAGGGCACTTGGGCATGGTCGCAAGCCGCTTGCAGGGCGGCGGCGCAGGCCTGGGGGTGGATGCCGCCGGCGTTGCTGATCACCCGGATTCCCTGGCGCTGGAGATCGGCCAGCAACGGCGTGAGCACCTCGACGAAGTCCGTGGCGTAACCGGCCTTGGGATCTTTCATGCGCGCGCCGGCGAGGATCGACATCGTCACCTCCGCCAGGTAATCGAACACCAGGTAGTCCAGGGCACCGCCGTGCACCAACTGCGCGGCGGCGGTGCAGGTGTCGCCCCAAAAGGCGCTGGCGCAGCCGATACGAACCGTCTTGCTCATGAGAAATCCTTCCTCGAATGGCTGTGGTCGAGACTACCAAGCAAGCGCTTGGTTTGTAAACGCCGCTGACAAGTTTTACCCAAGCGCTTGCTTGGGTGGCTGGCACGGCCTAAATTGCCGGCCAACACGTTATGGCAGTAGAGGAGAGAAGCATGGATGAGCAAAAAGCCCTACAGGTGATGCGCACCATGGTCGACGGCGGCCAATTGACCGACCCCGACAGCGCCCGGGGCAAGTTGCTGCAGACGGCGGCTCACCTGTTTCGCAACAAAGGTTTCGAGCGCACCACCGTGCGCGATCTGGCCGGCGCCGTGGGCATCCAGTCCGGCAGCATCTTTCATCACTTCAAGAGCAAGGACGAGATCCTGCGGGCCGTGATGGAAGAAACCATCCACTACAACACCGCGCTGATGCGTGCTTCGCTGCAAGCGGCGAGCAGCGTGCGCGAGCGCGTGCTGGCGCTGATCCGCTGCGAATTGCAGTCGATCATGGGCGGCAGCGGCGAAGCCATGGCGGTGCTGGTGTATGAATGGCGCTCGCTGTCGGCCGAGGGGCAGGCCCAGGTGCTGGCGTTGCGTGACGTGTATGAGCAGATTTGGTTGCAGGTGTTGAATGAAGCCAAAGCGGCGGGCTACATCCGCGGCGATGTATTTATCACCCGGCGCTTTCTGACCGGCGCGCTGTCCTGGACCACCACCTGGTTCCGTGCCGAGGGCGGCAGCCTGACTCTCGAACAACTGGCGGAAGAAGCATTGCTAATGGTTCTGAAAGAGGACTGAGGCGCAAGCTATTAATTTGCCGGTAGAAAGTTGTCTCCCCAGGCAAAAACGCCTAGCTTATTGCCATCAGAGTGATGAACGGTGTGTGCCTCGATGTTATCGCCATGGCGGTTGGCTGCAGGAGTTACTTTATGGGCACTGGGCACCGCCGCGTGGCTGCCTGCTTCAGCTGCGCAATTGGTGCGCATCGGCGCGGCGCATTTTCCGCCGTACACCGTGCGACCTGAGCAGGGGGCCGATACCGGGTTGCTGCCGCAGTTGGTGGAGGCGTTGAACGCCGAGCAGACCGAGTACCAGTTCGTGCTGGTGCCCACTTCGATTCCCCGGCGTTTCCGCGATTTCGACCAGGGCCGGGTCGACATGGCGATCTTCGAAAACCCCGACTGGGGCTGGCAGAAGATTCCCCATACCAGCGTCGATATGGGCTTGGAAGACGCGGAAATCTTTGTCGCTCAACGTGCGCCCGGACGCGACCAAAGCTATTTCGCTGACCTTGGCGGCAAGCGTCTGGCGGTGTTCAGCGGTTATCACTACGCCTTCGCCAACTTCGACCCCGACCCCAAGCTCATGGCCGAACGCTTCAACGCGACCTTGACCTATTCCCACGACAGCAACCTGCTGATGGTCGCCCGCGGGCGCGCCGATATTGCGCTGGTGACCCGCTCTTACCTCAGCGATTTCATGGTACGCAATGCCGACACCGCCACGCAGTTCCTGGTCTCGGAGCGTATCGACCAGATCTACCACCACTACGCGCTGCTGCGTCCTAAAGCGCCGATCACAGGCCGAGCGTTTGCCGCGCTGCTCAAACGCCTGCGCGATAACGGCGAAATGCTGAAGATTTTCGAGCCTTACCGCATCGATGTGATGCCGGTGCCTTGATCGAGGGTTTCACACCCGCCGCGCAAACGTATCGCTGTGGCTGCCCGAGACCTTGCGGCAGTGCACCAGCGCGTCGCGAATCATAAAGTTCACCAGGGTCGGCGAGACACCCAGCTCCTTGGCGATATCTTTTTGCGGCACGCCGTGCAAGCGATACATCTCGAACGCATAGCGGGTGCGCTGGGGCAGTTGGGTCAAGGCCTCGGCGATGGTTTCCAGGGTATTGAAATTGATGTGGGAGGTTTCCGGTGAAGCACCGTGAATCACCACATTCAAGCCTTCCTCTTCCGTACCGGAGTATTTCAGTTCAAGGGCCTGCTTGCGGTAGTGATCGATCGCCAGGTTGCGCACGATCTGGAACAGGTAACTGAGCTGGGCTTTGAACGAGGAGGTGATAGTCGGCGCCGATTGCAGGCGAAAGAACGCATCCTGAACGACGTCTTCGGCCCGCGAGCGGCAGCCGGTAATGCGTGCCGCGATCTTCACCAGAATCGTTCGATTGTCGACGAACGCCTGAAGAAGAGGTGAATCGCACCTGCCTGTGGTTACTGGTTCCGTCATGGAAATCACCTTGTCGCAAAAGAGGTTAGGGGAGGGCTTCCTTGCTGAGGCCTCCTACACATCGGGCAACAAATTAGGATGAATGATAATGATTGTCAAATGAGAAGACGAACTAATCTTATGCTTTTCACTTTGATGTGAAGTGCCTCACGCGCTGCCCCGGCGACTAATTATTTGCCGAGGCCGTCCGTTCTCATGGGTGACAGGTCCGTTCCCGCAGCGGCCAAGGATCAGCACCCGCAGGAGGACGAGATGGGTTTTTATCGTGCACACAGCGTGTCTCACATCGGAGCACTCCAGGGATGAGTGCAGCGACCCGATTGCGCCTGTATTGCCTGCCTTATTCCGGCGCCAGCGCCATGGTCTATGTGCGCTGGCGCCGTGCGTTGCCGGACTGGCTACAGGTCTGCCCACTGGAATTGCCCGGTCGCGGCATGCGCATGGACGAGCCCTTGCAGCGCGACATCAAGGCCCTGGCGGCGCAGCTCGCGCAGGAAATCAGCCGCGACCTGCACACCCCCTACGCCTTGTTCGGCCACAGCCTGGGTGGCCTGCTGGCGTTTGAACTGGCCCACGCGCTGAAAGCCCGTAATCTGCCGGCGCCGCTGGCGCTGTTCGTATCCGGGACTGCCGGGCCGGCCCGTCGGGACGTCAGTGAATACGCGGTTGAAAAGACTGATGAACAGCTGATCGCCCGTCTGCGCGAACTGCAGGGCACCGCCGAGGAGGCCCTGGCCAACCCCGAATTGATGCAGTTGATGCTGCCGATCCTGCGCGCCGATTTTCTGCTGTGCGGCAGTTTCAGCTATGGCGAGCGCCAGCCCCTGGGCATGCCGATCCATGTGTTCGGCGGCAAGCAGGACAGCGTGCGCGCCGACCAATTGCTCGACTGGCAATTGGAGGCCGCCAGCGGCTTTTCCCTAGACCTGTTCGACGGTCACCACTTCTTCATCGTGCAGCACGAAAGCGCGGTGCTGCGCTGTGTGCGGCGCTATGCCGAGGAACACCTGACGCGCTGGCGCAATGGCGCGCCGCGGCAACTGGCCGCTGGCTGAGCGCAGCCCATTTTTCCGATTTCCCCGTAAGCCGATTTCAGGCAGGAACCCCATGATGGACGCCTTCGAACTTCCCCGCACATTGGTCCAGTCCCTTCAACATCGCGCCGCGCACACCCCGGATCAGGTGGCGTTGCGTTTTCTCGCCGAGTCGGCCGAGCACAACGTGGTGCTCAGTTATCGCGAACTGGACCAGCGCGCCCGCACCATCGCAGCAGCGTTGCAGGCGCAGGCGAGCTTGGGCGACCGCGCGGTGTTGTTGTTCCCCAGCGGCCCGGACTACGTCGCAGCGTTCTTTGGTTGCTTGTACGCCGGGGTGATCGCGGTGCCGGCCTATCCGCCGGAGTCCACGCGTCGCCATCATCAGGAGCGCCTCCTGTCGATCATCGGCGACGCCGAGCCGCGCCTGTTGCTGACCATCGCCAGTCTGAGCGACGGCCTGGCGCAACTCCACAACGCGCCGCCGGTGCTGAGCGTCGACACCCTCGACGCGCAGCTCGCCGAGCAGTGGGTCGCGGTCGACCTGCAAGCTGACGATATTGCCTTTCTGCAATACACCTCCGGTTCCACCGCGTTGCCCAAAGGCGTGCAAGTCAGCCACGGCAACCTGGTGGCCAACGAAGTGCTGATCCGCCGTGGTTTTGGCATCGACCTCAACCCGGACGACGTGATCGTCAGCTGGCTGCCGCTGTACCACGACATGGGCTTGATCGGCGGCCTGCTGCAACCGATTTTCAGCGGCGTGCCGTGTGTGTTGATGTCGCCGGCGTACTTTCTCGGTCGGCCGTTGCGCTGGCTGGAAGCGATCAGTGAATACGGCGGCACCATCAGCGGCGGTCCGGACTTTGCCTATCGCTTGTGCAGTGAGCGGGTCAGCGAATCGGCCCTGGAGCGCCTCGACCTGAGCCGCTGGCGCGTGGCCTATTCCGGTTCCGAACCGATCCGCCTCGACACCTTGGAGCGCTTCGCCGACAAATTCGCGGTGTGCGGCTTCAACCCCAACAACTTTTTCGCCTCCTACGGCCTGGCCGAAGCCACGCTGTTTGTGGCCGGCGGCCGTCGTGGCCAGGGTATCCCGGCGCTGCGGGTGGACGACGCGGCGCTGGCCGTCAACCGCGCCGAGCCAGGGCAGGGCAGTGCGATCATGAGCTGCGGCACGGCGCAGCCGGACCACGCGGTGTTGATCGTCGACCCCCACAGCCTGAGCGAACTGGCTGACAACCACGTCGGCGAACTCTGGGCCAGCGGGCCGAGCATCGCCCACGGCTACTGGCGTAACCCCGAAGCCACCGCCAAGACCTTTGTGTCGCACGCCGGGCGTACCTGGTTGCGCACCGGTGACCTGGGCTTTCGGCGCGACGGCGAGGTGTACATCACCGGTCGCCTGAAGGACCTGTTGATCGTGCGCGGCCACAACCTCTATCCCCAGGACATCGAGCAGACCATCGAGCGCGAAGTGGAAGTGGTGCGCAAGGGCCGGGTGGCGGCGTTCGCCGTCAGTGATCAGGGCCTGGAAGGTATCGGCATCGCCGCCGAAATCAGCCGCAGCGTGCAGAAAATCCTGCCGCCCGAAGCGTTGATCAAAGCGATTCGTCAAGCGGTGGCCGAGGCCTATCAAGAAGCGCCGTGTGTGGTGGTGCTGCTCAACCCCGGCGGTTTGCCCAAGACCTCCAGCGGCAAGGTGCAGCGCGCCGCCTGCGCACTGCGCCATGCCGATGGCAGTCTCGATTGTTATGCGCAATTCCCCGATCGGCAGGTGTTGGCCGTTGAGGCGAGCTTGGAATCCGAACTGCAGCGCCAGATCGCCGCGATCTGGTGCGAGCAACTGCAGGTCGCGAGCGTGGCAGCCGACGACCACTTTTTCTTGCTCGGCGGTAACTCCATCAGCGCCACCCAGGTGATTGCGCGCCTGCGTGAAAGCCTGGGCCTGGAGCTGAACCTGCGCCTGTTGTTCGAGGCGCCGACCCTGCAAGGTTTCGCCACACAGGTCGCGCACCTGCAACAGGACGGCGGGGTGGCTCAAGGGGCCATCCGCGCCTTGTCTGCTCACGACGAACGGCCTCAGTCCCTGGCGCAGAATCGCCTGTGGATCACCTGGCAACTCGCCCCCCAGAGCAGCGCGTACACCATCCCCGGCGCCCTGCGCCTGCGCGGCGAACTGGATGAAGACGCGGTGCGCGCCAGCTTCGCGCAGTTGATCCAGCGCCACGACGCCCTGCGTACGCGCTTTTACGAGCGCGACGGCCAGGCCTATCAGCGCATCGACGCCGCAGTCACGTTCGACTTGCAACTGATCGACCTCAGCGATTTACCCGCCGCCGAGCGTGAAGCCCGCGCGCAGCAGATTCGCGAGGACGAAGCGCGCACCGTGTTCGATCTGGAGAAAGGTCCGCTGCTGTGGGTAACCCTGGTGCGCCTGGACGACGAAGACCACCAGTTGCTGGTGACGCTGCACCACATCATCGCCGATGGCTGGTCGTTGTCGATCCTGCTCGACGAGTTCGCGCGCCTGTATTCGGCCGCTGTTCAGGGCCAAACCCTGACGCTGCCAGCTTTGACCGTAAGCTACGCCGACTACGGCAGTTGGCAGCGCCAATGGCTGGCCGACGGTGAGGGCTCGCGTCAACTGGCGTACTGGAAGGCGCAACTGGGCGATGAGCACCCGGTGCTGAGCCTGGCGACCGATCACCCGCGTGCGGCCCAGCACCGCCGCAGCGCATCGCGGCATAGCGTGCGCTTGAGCGCGAGCCTCAGCGAAGCGCTTCGCCAGACTGCCCAGGCCCATGAATCCACGCCGTTCATGTTGCTGCTCGCGGCCTTCCAGACCTTGCTCTACCGCTATAGCGGCCAGCGCGATATCCGTATCGGCGTGCCAAGCGCCAACCGCCCGCGCCAGGAAACCCAGGGGCTGGTGGGCTTCTTTATCAACACCTTGGTGCTACGCGCCGAGCTGGATGGGCGCCTGCCGTTCAATGAGTTGCTGGCCGCTACCCGCCAAACCGCATTGGGCGCCCAGGCCCATCAGGACCTGCCGTTCGAACAACTGCTGGAAGCCTTCCCCCAGGCTCGCGAACAGGGGTTGTTCCAGGTGATGTTCAACCATCAGCAGCGGGACTTGAGCGCGCTGCGCCGCCTGCCGGGCATGCTCGCCGACGAGTTGCCATGGCACAGCCGCGAGGCCAAGTTCGACCTGCAACTGCACAGTGAAGAGGACCGCAACGGGCGCCTGAGTCTGTCGTTCGACTACGCCGACGAACTGTTCGAGGCGGCGACTATCCAGGGTCTGGCCGAACACTTTATCCACCTGCTGCACGGCGTGTGCGAACAGCCGCACATGGCCCTCGGCGACCTTGCGCTGCTGCCGCACGATGAACAGCAGGCATGGAACGCCGCGCCCTGCGCACCGGCGCAACAATGGCTGCCCGAAGCCCTCAACCAGCACACCTCGGACGCCACCGCGCTGGCGTGGGACGGCGGCAGCCTGAGCTTCGCCCAACTGCATACCCAGGCCAATCGCCTGGCCCATTACCTGCGCGACAAAGGCGTCGGCCCGGACGTGTGCGTGGCCATCGCCGCCGAGCGTTCGCCGCAGTTGCTGATCGGCCTGCTGGCGATCATCAAGGCCGGCGGCGCCTACGTGCCACTGGACCCGGACTACCCGGCCGAGCGCCTGGCCTACATGCTCAAGGACAGCGGCGTGCACCTGCTGCTGACCCAGACCGCACTGCTCGATCGCGTGCCGAGCGCCGAGGGCGTGTGCGTGATCGCGATGGACAGCCTGCACCTGGACAGCTGGCCGACCCAGCCGCCGGGCCTGCACCTGCACGGCGACAACCTCGCTTACGTGATCTACACCTCCGGCTCCACCGGCCAGCCCAAAGGCGTGGGCAACACCCACGGGGCTCTGGCCGAGCGCTTGCAATGGATGCAGGCCACCTATCGGCTCGACGCCAGCGATGTGCTGATGCAGAAGGCGCCGATCAGTTTTGACGTGTCGGTATGGGAGTGCTTCTGGCCGTTGATCAGCGGCTGCCGCCTGGTACTGGCCGGGCCCGGCGAACACCGTGACCCCCACCGCATCGCACAGTTGGTGCAGACCTACGGCGTGACCACGCTGCACTTTGTGCCGCCGCTGTTGCAGCTGTTTATCGACGAGCCGCTGGCCGCCGAATGCACCAGCCTGCGCCGCCTGTTTTCCGGTGGCGAAGCCTTGCCCGCCGAGCTGCGTAATCGCGTGTTGGCGCAGTTGCCGGCGGTGCAGTTGCATAACCGCTATGGGCCGACCGAAACCGCGATCAACGTCACCCATTGGCACTGCCAGGCCGAGGACGGCGAGCGCTCGCCGATTGGTCGGCCGCTGGGTAATGTGATCTGCCGCGTGCTCGACGAGCACCTCAACCCATTGCCCGCCGGAGTGCCGGGTGAGTTGTGCATCGCCGGCATCGGCCTGGCGCGCGGTTACCTGGGGCGTGCCGGGCTGACCGCCGAACGCTTCGTTGCCGACCCGTTGGGCGAAGCCGGCACGCGCCTGTATCGCACCGGCGACCGTGTGCGTTGGAGCCGCGACGGTGTGCTGGAATACCTCGGCCGCCTCGACCAGCAGGTCAAGCTGCGCGGGTTCCGCGTGGAGCCGGAAGAAATCGAAGCGCGCCTGCTGGCCCTGGACGGCGTCGCCCAGGCCGTGGTGTTGGTGCGCGACGGGCAATTGATCGGTTACTACACCGCGCACACCCCATTGGATGAACGCGATGTCAAAGCCGCCCTGGCCGCCGAGCTGCCGGAGTACATGGTGCCCGCGCAGGTGATACGCCTGGATGCCATGCCCCTGAGCCCCAGCGGCAAACTCGACCGTCGCGCGTTGCCTGAGCCGGTGTGGCACACCCGCGAACATGTGGAGCCCGCGACGCCGTTGCAGCAGCAGATCGCAGCGATCTGGCGCGAGGTGCTCGGGGTGCCGCAGGTGGGCCTGCGCGATGATTTCTTCGCCCTCGGCGGCCACTCCCTGCTGGCTACCCAGATCGTCTCCCGCACTCGCCAAGCCTGCGATGTCGAGCTGCCGTTGCGCACCCTGTTCGACGCCAGCGAGCTTGAAGCATTTGCCACACAGGTCGCGCTGATCCAGGCGGCCGGTCAGCGCAATCAGCACACCGCCATCGCCAGGGTCGACCGTCGCCAGCCGGTGCCGCTGTCCTATTCCCAGCAGCGCATGTGGTTCCTCTGGCAGATGGAACCGGACAGCCCGGCCTATAACGTCGGCGGTATGGCGCGCTTGCGCGGGGTGCTGGATGTGGGGCGTTTCGAAGCCGCATTGCAGGCCTTGATCATGCGTCACGAAACCCTGCGCACCACGTTCCCCAGCGTCGACGGCGTGGCCTGTCAGCAGGTCTCGGCGCAGACCGGCGTGCGCATGGACTGGCAGGACCTGTCCGCCCTCGCTGCTGCCGAGCGCGAGCAGCGCCTGCAGCAGTTGGCCGATCACGAAGCCCATACGCCGTTCAACCTGGAAACCGGGCCGTTGCTGCGTGCGTGCCTGGTCAAGGCCGGCGAGCAGGAGCATTACCTGGTGCTGACCTTGCACCACATCGTCACCGAAGGCTGGGCCATGGACATTTTTGCCCGTGAACTCAGTGCGCTGTACGAAGCGTTTATCGACGAGCGCGAGTCGCCGCTGGCACCGCTGCCGGTGCAGTACCTGGACTACAGCGTGTGGCAACGCCAATGGCTGGAGAGCGGCGAGGGTCAGCGCCAATTGGATTATTGGACCGCGCAACTGGGCAGCGAACACCCCTTGCTGGAACTGCCCGCCGACCGTCCGCGGCCGCCGGTGCAAAGCCATCGGGGCGAGCTGTATCGCTTCGACCTCAGCGACGAACTGGCCGCGCGGGTGCGGGCCTTCAATGCCGAGCGCGGCTTGACGCTGTTCATGACCATGACCGCGACCCTGGCGGTGCTGCTCTACCGCTACAGCGGCCAGACCGACCTGCGCATCGGCGCCCCCGTGGCCAACCGCATCCGCCCGGAAAGCGAGGGGCTGATCGGCGCGTTCCTCAATACCCAGGTGCTGCGATGCCAGCTCGATGGGCAGATGAATGTCCACGAATTGTTCGAGCACGTTCGTCACACCGTGATCGAAGGCCAGTCCCATCAGGACCTGCCGTTCGACCACTTGGTCGAAGCCTTGCAACCGCCGCGCAGTGCAGCGTACAACCCGCTGTTCCAGGTGATGTGCAACGTGCAGCGTTGGGAATTCCAACAGCGCCGCCAACTTGCCGGCATGACCGTCGAGTACCTGGCCAACGATGCGCGCGCCACCAAGTTCGACCTCAACCTGGAAGTCACCGACCTCGACCATCGCCTGTGTTGCTGCCTGACCTACAGCACCGATCTGTTCGACGAACCGCGCATCGCGCGCATGGCCGAGCATTGGCGCAACCTGCTCGAAGCACTGATCGCCGACCCGCACCAGCGCTTGAGCGAATTGCCGTTGCTGAGCGCCGCTGAACAACGCCAGTTACAGCGCAGCCTGGGCGCCGAGCCCGGTGTGCATCGCCTGGACCAATGCCTGCATCCGCTGTTCAGCCAACAGGCACGACAACGTGGCGACGCCCCGGCGCTGACCTTTGCCGGTGAAACCCTCAGCTACCGCGAGCTGGAAGCGCGCGCCAACCGCCTGGCCTGGATGCTGCGCGAGCGTGGCGTGGGCCCCCAAGTGCGGGTCGGCCTGGCACTGCCCCGGTCCTTGGAGATGGTGGTTGGCCTGCTGGCGATCCTCAAGGCCGGCGGCGCCTATGTGCCGCTGGACCCGGAATACCCCCTCGATCGCCTGCACTACATGATCGACGACAGCGGCATCGGCCTGCTGCTCAGCGATGCGGCGATGTTCGAAGCCCTCGGCGAACTGCCGGCCACGGTAGCCTGCTGGTGCCTGGAGGATGACCTGCCGGTGCTGGGCCATTACCCGGCCGAGGCGCCGCCGTGCATCAACCTGGCGCAGCATCAGGCTTATCTGATCTACACCTCCGGCTCCACCGGCAAGCCCAAAGGCGTGGTGGTGTCCCACGGTGAAATCGCCATGCACTGCCAGGCGGTGATCGAGCGTTTCGGCATGCGCGCCGACGATTGCGAATTGCACTTCTATTCGATCAACTTCGACGCCGCCACCGAGCGTTTGCTGGTGCCGTTGCTCAGCGGCGCACACGTGGTGCTGCGGGCTGAGGGGCAATGGGATGCCGAGCAGATCTGTGGGTTGATACGCGACCATTGCGTCACGGTGCTGGGCTTTACCCCGAGCTACGGCAGCCAGTTGGCGCAATGGCTGGCGGCCCAGCGGCAGACATTGCCGGTGCGCATGTGCATCACTGGCGGCGAAGCCCTGACCGGCGAACACTTGCAGCGCATCCGTGGGGCGTTCCAGCCCGCGCTGTTTTTCAACGCCTATGGCCCCACCGAAACCGTGGTGATGCCCCTGGCCAGCCTGGCGCCGCCGCAGTGGGAGGAGGGCGCCGGCAGCGTGCCGATCGGCAGCATTGTCGGTGAGCGCGTGGCGTACATTCTGGATGCCGATCTGGCCCTAGTGCCCCAGGGCGCGAGCGGCGAGTTGTACATTGGCGGGGCCGGTCTGGCCCAGGGTTACCATCAACGTCCGGGCATGACCGCCGAGCGCTTTGTGGCCGACCCGTTTGCCGCCGATGGCGGGCGTCTTTACCGCACCGGTGACCTGGTGCGCCAGCGCGCCGATGGCCTGGTGGAGTACCTGGGGCGAATCGACCATCAGGTGAAGATTCGCGGTTTCCGCATCGAGCTGGGGGAAATCGAAACCCGTCTGTTGGAACACAGCCAGGTGCGCGAAGCGGTGGTGCTGGCGCTGGATGCGCCGAGCGGCAAACAACTGGTGGCGTACCTGGTCAGCGACGCCGAGCACGGCCCTCTGCGCGAGGCCCTCAAAGCCCACCTGAAGGCGCAACTGCCGGACTACATGGTGCCCGCGCATCTGATCGTGCTCGACAGCATGCCGCTGACTGCCAACGGCAAGCTCGACCGCCGTGCGTTACCGCAACCCGACCCGGAGGCCAACCGCCAACATTACGTGGCGCCAGGCAACGCCCTTGAAAGCAGCCTGGCCGCGATCTGGTGCGCCGTGTTGAATGTGCAGCAAGTGGGCCTGGACGATAACTTCTTTGAACTGGGCGGCGATTCGATCCTGTCGATCCAAGTGGTGAGCCGCGCACGCCAGGCCGGGATTCATTTCAGCCCGCGTGACCTGTTCCAGCACCAGACCGTGAGGGCCTTGGCCGCCGTGGCCACGCGCACCGAGCACATTCGCGCCGAGCAACGCGTGCTCACCGGCCGTTCGGGGCTGACGCCGATCCAACAGTGGTTCTTCGAAACGCCGATGCCCAACCGTCAGCACTGGAACCAGGCGCTGCTGCTCAAGCCGCTGCAACTGCTCGACCCGCACCGTCTGGAGCAAGCGTTGCTGGCGGTTCTGGAACAGCACGATGCGCTGCGCCTGAGTTTTACCCGGCGCGACGCCCAGTGGCACGCCGAACACCTGGCCGTACCCCATGGCGGTGTGCTGATGCAGGCCCAGGTACGCGACATGGCGCAGTGCACCGCGCTGTTCAACGACACCCAGCGCAGCCTCGACCTGCAACACGGCCCGCTGCTGCGCGCGCTGCTGGTGGACGGGCCCGAGGGCCAGCAACGCCTGCTGATCGCGATCCATCACCTGGTGGTGGACGGCGTGTCGTGGCGTGTGCTGCTCGAAGATTTGCAAACGGTGTACCGCCAGTTGAGCGCCGGCCAGTCGGTCAGCCTGCCGGCCAAGACCAGCGCGCTGCGTGACTGGGCCGCGCGCCTGCAGGCGTATGCCGGCAGCGAATCCCTGCGCGAAGAACTGGCCGTATGGCAAGCGCAGTTGGCCGGGCCTGACGTGGCGTTGCCGGTGGACCGTGCCCATGGCGCGCTGCGCAATCGCGATGCCGACAGCGTCAGCGTGCGCCTGGACGCCGAGCGCACCCGCCAGTTGCTGCAACAGGCGCCCAGCGCATACCGCACCCAGGTCAATGACCTGCTGCTGACCGCCCTGGCCCGCGTACTGTGCCGCTGGAGCGGCCACGCCTCGGCGTTGATCCAATTGGAAGGCCACGGCCGCGAACCGCTGTTCGACGATATCGACCTGACCCGTAGCGTCGGCTGGTTCACCAGCGCGTACCCGCTGCGCCTCGCGCCCCAAGACGGGCAGGGCGATTCGATCAAGGCGATCAAGGAACAGCTGCGCGCGGTGCCCCACAAGGGCCTGGGCTATGGCGTGCTGCGCTACCTGGCGGACGCCGGTTGCAAGCAGCAGATGGCGGCGCTGCCGAGCGCCGAAATCACCTTCAATTACCTTGGCCAGTTCGACCAGAGCTTCGGCGCCGATGCGCTGTTCCATCCGCTGGATGAGCCGGCCGGCCAGGCCCATGACCCGGACGCGCCGCTGCCCAATGCTTTGAGCGTGGACAGCCAGGTCTACGGCGGTCAATTGCTGCTGCGCTGGACCTTCAGCCGCGAACGCTATGATGCGCGCACCATCGGCGCATTGGCCGAGGCTTACCTGGCCGAGTTGCACAGCCTGATCGAACACTGCCTCAGCGACCAGGCCGGTGGCCTGACACCGTCGGACTTCCCTCTGGCGCGCCTGACCCAGGCACAACTGGACAGCCTGCCGGTGCCCGCCCATGTGATCGAAGATGTCTACCCGCTGACCCCGATGCAGGAAGGTCTGCTGCTGCACACCTTGTTGGAACCGGGCACCGGCCTGTACTACATGCAGGACCGCTACCGCATCAACAGCGAGCTGGACCCCGAGCGTTTCGCCCAGGCCTGGCAAGCGGTGATCGCCCGTCACGAAGCCTTGCGCGCGTCGTTCTGCTGGAACGTCGGCGAAGACATGCTGCAAGTGATTCACGCACCGGGTAGCACCCCCATCGAGTACTTGGACTGGCGTCACGCGCCGGAGGCCGAGCATGAGCCGCGCCTGCAAGCGCTGCTCAAGGCCGAGCGCGAGGCCGGTTTCGATCTGCTCAACCAGGCTCCGTTCCACCTGCGGCTGATTCGCGTGGGCGAGGCGCGCTACTGGTTCATGATGAGCAACCACCACATCCTGATCGATGCCTGGTGCCGTTCGTTGCTGATGAACGACTTCTTCGAAATCTACCTGGCGCTGGGTGAAGGCCGCGACGCGCAGCTGGCCACGCCGCCGCGCTATCGCGACTACATCGCCTGGCTGCAACGCCGCAACCTGAGCGAAGCGCGCCAGTGGTGGCAGCAGAACCTGAAAGGCTTCGAACGCACCACGCCGATCCCCAGCGACCGCCCATTCCTGCGCGAACACGCCGGTCACAGCGGCGGCATGGTGGTGGGCGACTGCTACACCCGCCTCGATGCGCACGACGGCGCACAGCTGCGTGAATTGGCCCAGGCCCATCAACTGACCGTCAACACTTTCGCCCAGGCGGCCTGGGCGCTGGTGCTGCGTCGGGTGAGCGGAGACCGTGACGTGGTGTTTGGCGTGACCGTGGCCGGTCGTCCGGTGGACATGCCCGAGATGCAACACACGGTCGGCCTGTTTATCAACAGCATCGCCCTGCGGGTGCAACTGCCCGAGGACGGCCAGCCCTGCAGCGTGCGGCAGTGGTTGAACGGCCTGCTCGACAGCAATATGCAATTGCGCGAGTACGAATACCTGCCGCTGGTGACCATCCAGGAACACAGCGAACTGCCCAAGGGCCAGCCGTTGTTCGACAGCCTGTTCGTGTTCGAAAACGCCCCAGTGGACACCACGGTACTGGACCGCGCCCACAGCCTGAACGCTACCTCGGATTCCGGGCGCACCCACACCAATTTCCCGCTGACGGCCGTGTGCTATCCGGGCGATGACCTGGGCTTGCACCTGTCCTACGACCAACGCTATTTCGACGAAAGCACCGTGCAAGGCTTGCTCGCCGAGTTCAAACGCCTGCTGCTGGCGCTGGTGCAGGGCTTCCATGGCGACATGGCCGACTTGCCGCTGATGGGCGAACAGGAGCGCGATTTCCTGGTGCACGGCTGCAACCAGAGCGAACACGCCTACCCGCTGGAGCGCAGCTATGTGGAGCTGTTCGAAGCCCAGGTAGCCGCGCATCCACAGCGTATCGCCGCCAGTTGCCTGGACCGGCACTGGAGTTACGAGGAACTGAATCGCCGCAGCAATGGCCTGGGGCACGCACTCATCGCGGCGGGTGTCGGCCTGGATCAACCGGTGGCGTTGCTGGCCGAGCGCGACTTGGAACTGCTGGGCATGATCATCGGCAGCTTCAAGGCCGGGGCCGGCTACTTGCCCCTGGACCCAGGCTTGCCGAGCCAGCGTCTGCGCCGCCTTATCGAGCTGAGCCGTACGCCGCTGCTGGTGTGCAGCGAGGCGTGTCGCGAACAGGCCATCGCGTTGTTGGACGGTATCGACTGCCAGTTGCTGGTATGGGACGAAGTGCCGGCCCGTGGTGAGAACCCGGGTATCTACAGTGGCCCGGACAACCTCGCCTATGTGATCTACACCTCCGGCTCCACCGGCCTGCCCAAAGGCGTGATGGTGCAACAGCGCGGCATGCTTAATAACCAGTTGAGCAAAGTTCCGTATCTGGACCTGACCGCAGCGGATGTGATCGCGCAAACCGCCTCCCAGAGTTTCGATATTTCCGTGTGGCAATTCCTCGCCGCGCCGTTGTTTGGCGCGCGGGTGGATATCGTGCCGAACAGCATCGCCCACGACCCGCAAGGTTTGCTGGCCCATGTGCAGGCCCAGGGCATCAGCGTGCTGGAGAGCGTGCCGTCGCTGATTCAGGGCATGCTCGCCCAGGAGCGCCTGCACCTGGACGGCCTGCGCTGGATGCTGCCGACCGGCGAGGCGATGCCGCCTGAACTGGCGCACCAGTGGCTGCAACGCTACCCCGAGATCGGCCTGGTGAATGCGTACGGCCCGGCGGAATGTTCCGATGACGTGGCGTTCTTCCGCGTCGACCTGGCTTCGACCCGTGGCACTTATCTGCCGATTGGCACACCCACCGACAACAACCGCCTGTACCTGCTCGATGGCGCACTGGAGTTGGTGCCCCAAGGCGCCGTCGGCGAGTTGTGCGTGGCGGGCACCGGGGTCGGGCGCGGCTATGTTGGCGACCCGTTGCGTACTGCGCCGGTCTTCGTGCCCGACCCGTTCGGCGCGCCGGGCGAACGCCTGTACCGCACCGGCGACCTGGCGCGGCGGCGCAGCGATGGGGTGTTGGAATATGTCGGTCGGATCGACCATCAGGTGAAGATTCGCGGCTACCGGATCGAGCTGGGGGAAATCGAAGCGCGTCTGCACGAACAAGCCGACCTGCGCGACGCCGCCGTCGGCGTGCAGGACGGCGTCAACGGCAAGCACTTGGTGGGCTACCTGGTGGCGGCCGATGGCGCGCTCAACCCCAGCGAGCGCCTGGACCGTATCAAACAGCGCCTGCGCGCCGAACTGCCGGAGTACATGGTGCCGCTGCATTGGCTATGGCTTGAACGCCTGCCGCTCAACGCCAACGGCAAACTCGACCGCAACGCCCTACCGGCCCTGGAGATCGGCCAGTTGCACCGCCAGGATTACCTGGCGCCACGCAACGAACTGGAAACCACCCTGGCCGTCATCTGGGCCGAAGTGCTCAAAGTCGAGCGGGTCGGTGTGCAGGACAACTTCTTCGAGCTGGGCGGACATTCGCTGCTGGCCACACAGATTGCGTCGCGCGTGCAGAAAACCCTGCAACGGGACGTACCGCTGCGCGCGATGTTCGAGTGCAGCACCGTGGCGGAACTGGCCGAGTACATCGACGGGCTGGCGGGCAGTGAGATCAGCGTGGAGAAGGTGGATCGGTTGAGTGATTTGATGGCGGAGTTGGAAGGGCTCTGATCTGCGATGGTCTTAACATTTACTCAAGTCCTGAAGGCCGACACATAACTCTGTGGTATGAGCAGGCTTGCCCTGCGCCGGGCTGCGAAGCAGCCCACTCACCATAAAAGCTTCACTTTCTCAGGCTGTGTTTTCGTCGAGGACGTGTAGATACCACGCCCCGATGGCGCCAGTCCAAGTTGACCCGGTTATCCTCGCCCATTTCTGCGGCCAAGGCGCGCTTTGCTTTTGCGGCAACCTGCCCTGTCATCCAGATAAATGCAGCAACTGCGGGTTATCCGTTGATCGGAAATTCACCGATTTTGCGAAAAAACTGTCAATTCTGACAGTAGTCAAACATTGTATGAGAGAGCTCACTGAAGGAGGTTGCGGCTGGAGCATGCCGTGAAATTTCCTTTGGGATATGGAGTTCTTATGAAGACAAAGAAAACCCCCGCGGCTGAAACCAGCTTGGCACCCGATGCAGTGGAAGTCGCCGCTCCACTGGTTTCCAGCGAGGAAAACGGTACGGTGTCGCCCTCCCGAATGAGAGGGTCATTCCTGACGGTCGATTCAGTCATGGATGCTTCGCCGATTACCTTTAAATTCCGCGCGAAAAATACGCTTACCGAGGAAATTGAGAAGGGGCTGGTTTTTGAGGATATCGTGGATTCGAGCGGTGAATCGGGAGCCAGGCGAACACCGATTCCTTTGAAGTACCTGACCAAGGCTATGGGGTTCACACTGGTCGTATGGTACGAGGGGACAGTAAACGGAAAAAGCGCTGTTTCACTGTCCAAGGACGTAGGCATAGATTTCTACTCAACCGAGCAAGGTAAAATGCTCGCACCTCGATTAATCGACGAAAAAATCTACCAGAACACGCCAACATACGACATGCACGATCACGAAGGGGACGAGATCGTTGAGATCCCGCTGCCGGATCTTGCCCAGCAAGGAGATAAGGTTTACTGCACCGTTGTGATTGAGCAATTCAGTGGGAAACCGGCTTTCTACACTGTGGCGTACGACTACGCGTTAACGGCTGATGATATAGCTTCCGGTGGACCCCTAACTTTTCCGATCGCCCGTGGCTGGCTGGCACGGCAAAAACCACGCTACGAGTCGCTCACTTGCCAAGCGGCCTGGATCACGAGTGGTTTGCCGGCCCAACCGCCGGCTGAAGTTGGAAATCCTAATGAAGAGACCCGTCTTCCAAGGAATGCGCTTGAAATCCAACATCGTCGTACCGCTAGTTTCATTGGCGATCAAGGCCTGGAAGATCTGCAGCCTCCACACCTGCACCAATCCACGCAGTACAACAATACGTGGTGCCTCAACCCTGAACTCACCAAAGAGGGCGGCGATGTAGGGGCTCCCGGGTTGGACACTTATGCAGGTGATCAGATTTGTTTCTATGTCAGCGGGTCCAATTACGATAAAAAGTCGCTGGGCTGTGTGAGCATTGAACACGATGGGGACCAACCTTCGGTCAAGTTGCCCGCCTGTGTGGTCGCGTGTTTTTTCAACCGGTCGATGACGCTGACCTACACCGTTCAGTTTCCCAACAGTGCTGAGCCACAGGAATCCCCTAAAAGGGAGATCAGCGTTTCGGTGCCAGAGTTCACCTTCTCCGATATTGAAGAGGTTACTGCCGAAAAACTGGACCTCAGTACATTCCAAGGGAATGCGAACGCGACAGTACCGGCCTGGGCCTATGCTGAGTGCTCAAACACATGTTGGATGTGGGTCACTGGCAAGCGTGAAGACGGTGGGGATCATCAGCTCGATATTTTGGTGGGAGCTTCGGTCACGGATGAGTGGAAGAGGCAGGGCGTGCGTACCTCGATTTCCAGGCAAGGGCTGCAAACCCTGGCCGATTGCAGCAAGTTTGAGCTGCACTTCGCGGTGAGTTTCTGCGATGCCGACGATTTCGAGCATGCTTGTAAGTTTCCGATTCGGACTTTCGAGATCGAGCAGGAACCGCTGGCGCTGGTTGCCCCCGCAGTGTCCGAAGCGGTGGGTTCCAACCTGATTGCCTGGAATGGGCGTAATGGCGTGCATGTCGAAGTGAATTACGTCGGTATCGGGCCCCAACACAGCATCAGTGTCTGCTGGAAAAAGCCAAATGGCACGTGCTGGGTACTGCCTTCCAAACCAGGAAGCACGGGTGAAGCTGTCAGCTTTGCCTTGCCGGCGGAAGCGGTGATCGAAAGCATGGGCAAAACAGTGCCGATCACCTACACCGTCACCACGGCATGCAAGGTACAGACGTCACCACCGTTGAACTTGACGATCAGCTTGCCGACACGCCTGGAAACGCCGAACGTGCTGGAAGCTACGCCACCCAGGACTCAAAACGCTATTTTGGATCTGCATACGTTTACCGGCAATGCCAACTCACTCCAGGATGGTCGCTCGACCAATGGTCAGATGTGGTTCTTGCGGGCGGGGCAGAAGTGTTGGTTGCGGGTAACCGGGACAGGCAAAAATGGTAGTCCATACTCCTTTGTCGTATATGCAGGCCGAACCATTACTGAGCAAGAGGTGACTGTCGGGGTAACGAGCCCGGTGTTGCGCTCCGAGTTGGAAAAGTTGAAGAACGACACCTCGGTATCCCTCACCTTCAGCGTAGCGACGGACGGTAGTTTGAATGAGAACGTGATATGTCCATCGCGAGAGTTGAAAGTCAGTTTGTCAATGTACGACTTCACTTCATTTACCGGTAATAACTGGAACGGTTGGCTTCCTGGGGCTGCCGCCAATGGCGAGATGGTGTACTACAGTGCGTTCGGAAAGCCCTGCGTGGCCAATGGCACTGCTTATATCGGTGGTATAGGCGCTGTACTCTACAAAGATTTCACCGGTTTACAGTCTGGGCGTACTTATGAGTTCAGTATTCTTGCCTGCGCTCTTAACGCAGCCCCAGTAAAACCACGCTTATCACTAAGAGCCAATGTTGCTGCGGTGACCCCGGTTACTGTGTTCAGCGAAATGGCCTGGAAGCCATTGAAAGGAACCTTTGTCGCCAGTGCTACTTCCATGCGCTTGGAGATATGGAGTCACGAAGCGCAGGGGACCGATGGGAACGACTATGGAATTACCGATATTTTGGTCAAATGATAACGCAGTGACTGATCTGCTTTGAAAGAATGCTCCTGCCTGTGGCGGGAGCATTCTCTAACTACTTCGATCCAAGCATCCTCACCCACCTATCTGGCGACAATGCCCCCTGCTGGTGCTGCATTACGCCTTTGTTATCCAGATAGAATATCGCCGGCGTCGCCGACAACTCCAGCTTATTCATCAACTGCATATTGGCATTGAGCTTGGCTTCGATATCCGCCGGAATCTTGGCCATGGCTTGCAGCTTTCTGCCTTTTCTGACGGCTTCGTTTTCTTCCTGGGCTAAATCGGAGCACTTTTCTATTTGAATTCAGGCTCAGTCCTCTCGGTTTTTTCATTTAAAGAAGGATTTGCCTTTCCTCAATCTTTCTTCGTAACTCACGTAAAAAAACGCCGACCTGATCGACCGTTTTCCACCCATTGCTGCATTTTATTGCGGTGAGCCGGGCATCAATATCGACTGGTTGAAAGGTATGTCCATGCCACTGGTCGTGCCGTGCCTGATCATTCATCAGAACTGTCAACTTTGACAGTAGGCAAGGCTCACGTTCCCAGCGTTAGATAACGGAGTTTCTGACCTAAAGGCCAGGCCCACCGACCGTATCCAACGTTGGAAAGGAGTCTTATCGTGGCTAAAAAAACCGTGCGCGCTTCAACCGCCCCTTCACATGCCTCTATCCCAGCGCAGGTTCCCTCGGCAAAGCCAAAGGCGGAGTTGCCTTACCCGATCATAGAATTCGCTGCCAATAACAGTGTGCTGTATCCCATGGACGTGCTGGAGGGCACCCGCGCGACGTTGACTCTGCCGGCGGGGGCCACCCATGTCCTGTTCTATATGGCTATCGAAGGCCAGGAGGAGCCAACATTCGAGCCGGTGTCTGTCGAGGATGGGGTGGATGTCGTCGAGATCCCCGCCCAGTTAATCAGTTACTGCATCGGGCACACGGTCTTGATGCGGTACACGGCCACCGTTGGCGGGCAGCTCCGTGAGTCCTTGACGCTGGAGCTGCAGGTTCAGCACATCCTTGAGGATGACCTGCTTGATTCAAGGCCCGTGTTCAAGAATTCGACCAACGAGTGGAACACGTGGTGGCTGAGGATGCACAATTTCAGCGGCGATGAAATTGTCGAGATCAAAGCCTGGCCAATGATCTATCCGGGGCAGCGATTGTTTGTCACCGTTGCCGGTAATCAGCACATCGCGCCCTATCGTTTCATCTGGGTGGCCTTGGGGCATGTGGTGCAACCCGGTGAGGCACACGCAGATCACATCTTCAGGTTTCGCCTGTCGCGAGGATGGTTGTCCAGGCTCGGGTATTACTCGGCAATCACCGCCCACTTGGGCGTTATCTGGGACACAACCGTACCTGTGTTTCCGGAACCGGGCGACCCCATGCATGAGAACCCGCTACCCGTCAACGCGCAAGACTTTCACCTACGCACTACGTCGTTGCTGGAGGTCGACCCGACCCAGGAACTTTCTGCCCCGCACTTACGCGAATCGGTGGAGTTGCCACCGGGTCACTGGCAGGTCAACCCGGCCAATACCGTCAACGGTGGGCACGCCATCGTCGCCTATGACGGCATGGCTCAAGACGATCTTGTCTGCGCTTATGCATCTGGGCCGAATGGCGTGCGAGTGCCCCTCGGTTGCCAGGACGTCGTGGCGGGCCAAGCAAGCCTGTCGTTTGATGTCGCTCCCGACCTCTTCGCGGCGCTGTTCAACCAAACCCTGACGCTGGACTACAGCCTTCAGTTCAACCACTACGCACCCCAGCGTTCGCCGGAGCGGGTAGTCAAGGTGTTAGGTCCTCAACTCACCACACCGGACATTGAAGAGGTAACGTCCGGGGTACTGGATCTCAACACATTCCACGGCGATGCAACCGCTTTGGTGCCGATCTGGGATTATGCGAAGGAGGGGGCTTGTTGCTGGATGTGGATCACCGGGGTGCTTGAGGATGGCAGTGCCCATGGGTTCGATGTTCTGGTCAGTGAACCCTTGACGACCGCTTGGCTGGCCGATGGTGTGGTTACCGCGATCGCACGGGACAAGTTGCGCGAACTGGCCGACTGCAGCGTCATGGTCTTGCATTTTGCCGCCAGCTTCGATGGTTTGTGTGAGCGTGAAACGGCGTTGGAATTTCCAAGCAGGCGGTTCCACTTGGTTCAAGAAAACGTGGAGCTCACTGCGCCGGCCGTACTTGAAGCGGTCGGCTCGCAGCTGACGATCTGGAATGGTCGATTCGGCGTGACAGTCCGAGTCGCATATGAGCGGATAAATCCCAATGACACCATCACTGGCTATTGGGTCAAACCAAACGGCGCCCGTCTACCACTGGGGCCTGAGCCAGGTAATAGCGAATCAGGTTATGTTGATTTTTCCATTCCCCGCGAAGCCGTGATTCGAGGCGCGGGGCAAACGATCCAGGTCAGTTACACCGTTGCAAGTGCTTGTAAGGTGCGTGAATCCAAGGTGCTGAAGTTAACGATCAGCCAGCCTGTGCGTTTGCCGACACCTGTCGTACCGCAGGCAACACCACCGGCTACCCAGGGCGGGCTTCTGGATTTGGCGAGCTTTGCGGGAGATGCCTCGATCACTGTGGAAAAATGGTGGTTCGCGTTAGTGGGGCAGCGGGTCTGGCTGAAATGTACGGGGGTAAAAAAGGACGACAGCGCTTATACCTTCTATGTTTCCAACGGCTCGATCCTCACGCAGGATGATGTGAATGAAGGGCTGGTCCGAAAGTTGGACCGAGCGCACCTTGAACTTTTGAAACACGACTCTCCTCTTGTCGTCACTTGTACTGCGACGACAGATGAAAGCCAGCACGAGCGAGATGGGATTGTTTTTCCAGTGCTGAACTTGGTTGTGCGCAGAATTCTGATCTGTGAAATAGAGCGATTTGAAGACTTGGCGCGGGGGACGTACAGCGCAGGGGGCCGCATTCAGACGCCGTTGATGACGATAACCTTTGAATCTGGGGCGGGTTTGGCGGGTATTGTCCGATATGGCAATAATCAGTTCTATTCGGGCAATCATTTTGTCATGTGTCAAAACGTCGGGTATCAAGTCCCACCGCAATTGCACCGCATTGAATTTAGTCGAGCATTGGAGTCGGTCCGGTTCAGTTGGTCCTGGAAGCAACGCCCGGCACACGTCACGTTCTACGACGAAGATGGTCAGGTGATTACCTCGGCCAATTATCCTGACGACTGGCAAGGCGGGTTCTGGGTGGAACACACTACGACGCCTGGTACTGCGATCAAGTCAATGCTCATTCATGTGGAAGATTACTCGTTTATTGACAACTTCAGCATGTGCTACAGGACTTGATTGGATGCTCGTGTGCGGGCTGCGTGCGTACGCTGTGTCAAAAAATGTAGTGCTTATTCCATGTTGAGGCAGTTCGTGACGGTTCATCTGCGGTGAGGCGAGTTGATGAACCGTTCGTCTGAGACCTCGGCGTTACGCTATAAACCTGTCAATTTTGACAGTTGTCGACGTTATGGATGAAGCGCTCACTAGGGGGGAGCTTTAATCCCGAAAGGTTCGGGACGTACCCCTTAGAACGGAGCTTTTGTCATGACTAAAGAAAAGAAGGCACCTGCATCCTCCTCAATCGTCGCTCCTGCAAAACCCACCAAAGCGTCCAAGCCCAAAGCCGTGGAGGTCGATGCCCCATCAATTTCCAGTGAAGTGGATGGCACCGTTGTACCCTCCGACATGCCCGGTACCTATCTGACGGTAGACGCACGCATGGACAGTTCGCCGATCACCGTCATGTTCAGTGCCAAGGAGGCGCCTGAGCTGAAGCTCGAAAACATCGTGGATTCCAGCGGCAATTCAGGCGCCCGCATGATTAAGATCCCGTTGGATTACCTGACGAAGACCATGGGCTTCACGCTGCTGGTCTCATATAAGGGCAAATCACAAGGTCAGGTAGCCGCTTCGCTGGTTAAGGAGGTGGGAATATCGTTTTACCCGGCCAGTGAAAGTGAAGACCTTGCCCCGCGTTTGCTTCACGAAGAAAACGTTAATAACACACCGACCTATGACATGAAGGACCACACCGGCAACGAGACGGTGCTGGTGCCGGTGCATCCTCTGGCCAAAGCCGGAGACAAGGTTTATTGCACCGCGGTAACCGAACAGGACGCCATCCCCCATGTGTTTTACACGGTGATTTACGACCATGTGCTCACGGCCGAGGAGGCGGTTGCGGGCTATGTCTTGCGTCCGCAGATTGCTCGCGGATGGCTGGCGCGCCGCAAGCGCTGGCGGACGATCACCCTGCAGTCGGCGTGGATCACCAGCGGTTTGCCGGCCGAACCGCCAGCGGATGTCCCCCCTCACCTTGAAACACGGCTGCCGAGAAACGCGCTCGAAGTTCAACGTCGTCGCACGGCGGCTTTGATCGTGGACCCCGGACTGGAGCTGGAGCCTCCACACCTGCGCCAGTCGGTGGCGTTCGAGGACCAATGGTGGCTCAACCCGAGACTCACTGAGGCGGGCGGGGACGTAGACACCCCTCAGTTGGATACCTATGCCGGCGACCGCGTGTGTTTTTCTCTCAGCGGGTCCGGTTATGAGCCCGAGCCGCTGGGCTGCGTGACCATCGCGAATGATGGAGCTGCGGCGTCCGTCAAACTGTCGTCCTGTGCAATCGCGTGCTTCTTCGACGCCTCGATGAAGTTGAGCTACACGGTGCAGTTTCCCAATGGGGATGAGCCGCAGCAATCGCCCTCCCGGCTCGTGAATGTTTCGGTGCCTGAGTTTCTCCACCCGGGAATTGAAGAGGCCACGAACGATGATTTGGACCTGAGTACCTTTACAGGCGCCGCCACCGCGACAGTGCCCGTCTGGGCCTATGCCGAGTGCTCGAACGCTTGCTGGATGTGGATCACTGGAGAACACGAAGGCGGTGATGCTTACCGGTTCGATATTTTGAAGGCGGCACCGGTTACGGACGATTGGAAGGCCGAGGGTGTCGAAGCCACTATTCCAAGACGGCAGCTACAATTGCTGGCCGATTGCAGTCGTTTCGAGCTGCACTTTGCGGTGAGTTTTTGTGATGTCAGCGACATTGCACAGGCCTATGAGTTTCCGGTTCAGACTTACAAGATCGAGCAGGAACCGCTGGCGCTGGTTGCCCCCGCAGTGTCCGAAGCGGTGGGTTCCAACCTGATTGCCTGGAATGGGCGTAATGGCGTGCATGTCGAAGTGAATTACGTCGGTATCGGGCCCCAACACAGCATCAGTGTCTGCTGGAAAAAGCCAAATGGCACGTGCTGGGTACTGCCTTCCAAACCAGGAAGCACGGGTGAAGCTGTCAGCTTTGCCTTGCCGGCGGAAGCGGTGATCGAAAGCATGGGCAAAACAGTGTCGATCACCTACACCGTCAACACGGCATGCAAGGTACAGACGTCAACGCCGTTGAACTTGACGATCAGCTTGCCGACACGCCTGGAAACGCCGAACGTGCTGGAAGCTACGCCACCCAGGACTCAAAATGCCATTTTGGATCTGCGTACGTTTGCGGGAAATGCCAACTCGCTGGAAGACCCGATGTGGTTCTTGCGGGCGGGGCAGAAGTGTTGGCTGAAAGCGGAGGGCACGAAAAAAGACGGAGCGCCTTACTCGTTTATGGTGTACGGGGCCAAGACGCTCACTGCTGACGAGGCGAAAGCGGGTGTAGCGAACCCCTTATTGCGCAGCGAATTGGAAAAGGCAAAGGATCGTTCCCCAATGACGTTCACGTTCAGCGTGACACCGGATGGCAGCGCGAATGATGGCAATGCAGTGGTATGCCCGACGCGAGTGTTGGTCATGCGACTGCCGTTCGATGACCTGACAACCTTCGATAACGGCAACTGGAACCATTGGGTCAAGGGACCTGCAGCGGCAGATCCAAGGGATTTGGTGATCAAGCAGGAGGGAGACAACTGGTTCTTGTACAACTGGACGTATACAAACAATTCCCAGGGCGTTTTCCTGAAGCGAGATTATTCTGGCCTGGAGCTTGGCGCTGATTATGAGTTCAGTATTTCAATTCGGCGTGTCAACGATGCTCCAGCCGTACCGCAGGTGTCACTGTTGGTGGATGGCAGAACCCTGGTGGGCCCGGTGCTTATTCCAAGTCAGAGCTGGCAAACCCTTAAAGGTACGTTTTCCGCCACTGCCACGACCATGATGTTAGCTCTCTACAATCATGTGGCTACAGGGATAGGTAACGATTACGCGGTTGATAACATCCGCGTAAGGGAGCTGTAACCGGATGTTCCATTACGCCCGGAATGCCCGCTTATTGCGGGCATTTCTCTATATTGGCAGGCGTTACTTCGGCCCAAGTATCTTCACCAACTTATCCGGCGAAGGCGCACCTTGCTGTTGCTGCAACCCGCCTTTGTCATCCAGATAGAAAATCGCCGGCGTCGCCGACAACTCCAGTTCATCCATCAACTTCATATTGGCATCGAGCTTGGCTTCGATATCCGCCGGGATCTTGGCCAGCGCCTGCAACTTGCTGCCTTTGCCGGCGGCTTCGTGTTCTTCCAGGGCTTTTTGCGGGTCCTTGGCGGCCAGCAGCGCGGCGGATTTGCCGGGGCTGTCTTCGCGGATGATGCCGACCATGATGTGGCGCAGTTGCACCTTGCCGGCCTTGACCCAAGGTCGCGCCTGTTCCCAGAACATGTTGCAGTAAGGGCAGTTGGGGTCGCTGAACAGGTAGACGATGCGCGGTGCCTTAACGTCGCCGTCCTGGATCCAGCTGCTGTGTTCCATCTTGGCCCAGACTTCCTTGGCCATCGGCGCATACACCAGTTTTTCCAGGGGCGCGTTGCTCAGGTCGTTGCCCTGGGCGTCGTAGAGGCTGCCGGCGATTACGTGTTTGCCATCGGCGGTGAGATACAGCGCCATGCCACGGTTCTGGTATTGCGCGGCGTAGCCGGTGAGGCCGCTGGGGGCGTCGAATTTGCCGATGATCTTGGCGCCCTTGGCTTCGATCTGCTTGATCGGCGCCGGCCAGTCTTCGGCTTGGGCCAGGGAGGCCGCCAGCGTCAACGGCAGCAGGGTCAGCAGGTGGCGGAGGCGGGGCATGTCGGTTTCCTTGTGGCGGTGGGGACGGTGTCGAAGGGTTCCATGGCACGGGCCAGGCTGGCCTGGGACAACTCGCCCAAATGGCTGTTGATCAAGCGACCGTCGGGTGTATAGAACAGCGTGGTCGGCAGGGCCATGGAGCCCACGGCCTGGCCGAGGCGGCCACTGGCGTCGAACAAGACGTTGTCCAGGGTCAGGCCCTGGGTGGCGAGGAAGGTACTGACGCTTTGCATGCTTTCGGCCTGGTTGACGAACAGGAAGGTCACGTCGGGGCGCATGCGTTGGGCGCTTTCCAGCACCGGCATTTCGCGCCGGCACGGCGGGCACCAGGTGGCCCACAGATTGATCACCAGCGGCCCGCCCTGGTAGTCGACCAGTTGCACCACGTCGCCATTGGCATTGCGCAAGGTGATGTCCGGCAGGCGCGTGCCTTTTTCATACACGCTCAATGAGAGGCTGGTCATGCCCCAGAACAGCAGGCCGGTGATGACGCCGGCGCTCAGCGGCTTGCGCAGCGCCGGGCGGCGCCAGCCGTAGAGCAGGGCGCCGAGGATCAGTGCGACCACGCCCGGCCAAGCCAGGAAACCGCCGTCGCGCAGGTCGACCATTTGCACTGGGTCGTTGCGGTAGTAGCTCCAGTACATCAGCACAAAACTGATGCGCGCGGTAAGCATGCCTAGTAGAAACAGGCTGAACAGCACCGACTCCGGGTTTTCACCGCCACGCTTGGCCACGCGCCAACCCACCAGGGTGGCGAGAATCAGCGCGCCGATCAGCAGGATGTGATTCAGGGCGATGGCGAAGGTGCCGATGGTCAGGGTCAGCATCAGAGGGCGTCCCGGGCTTGGGTCCAGCGTTGCAGGAAGGTCATCGCGTCGACTTCACCGGTAATGCGATGGGCGCGGCGTTCCTGGCCGTCCGGGCCGATCCACACGAAACTCGGCGGCCCTGGCACCTGGTAGCGGCCTAGCAGTTCGCGGCTGGCCGGGTTGTCGGCGGTGACGTCCAGGCGCAACAGGCGCACATCTTTGAGGGCGGCGAGGACTTCGGGGCGGCCGAACACCTGTTTCTCCATGATCTTGCACGACACGCACCAGTCGGCGTAGTAATCCACCAGCACCCATTGGCCCTGGGCCTTGGCACTGTCGAGTTGGCTTTGCAGCGCGGCTGGGTCGTTGAGGGTCAGGAAGGCGTCGTGGGCCGTCGGCGCGGCGGCGGTACCCGAGCCGTTGTACACCTTCAACGGCTGCCACGGTTCGTCGCTGCCACCGGCGGCGCCCACCAGCATCAGCGCGCCCCACAGGCCCAGCACCACGGAACCGGCGCCGAACAGCATGGCCACCCGCCCGAAATCCTGGGCCAGGCGCCAGCCGCAATAGGCCATGGCCATCGCCAGCGCGCCCCACAGGGCGAGCCACAGGCTTTCATCCACCACCGGGCGAATCATCAGCACGGCAGTGCCCAGGAACAGGAAGCCGAATACCCCCTTGAGTACGTTCATCCAGGTGCCCGGCTTGGGCAGGAAGCGATTGCCCACGGTCACCAATAGCAACAGCGGGACGCCGATACCGATGCCCATGGCGAACAGGATCAACCCACCGTGCAGCGCATTGCCGCTCTGGGCGATGTACAACAGCGCGCCGGCCAGGGGCGCGGTCATGCACGGCCCCACCAGCAGGCCGGACAATGCGCCGAGCACGCCCGCGCCGACCAGGCTACCGCCGCTCTGGTTGCGGCTGACGTTATCCAAACGATCCCGCAGGGCCACTGGCAGTTGCAGCTCGAAGAAGCCGAACATCGGCAGGGCGAGGATCACGAACAATGCCGCGAAACTGCCGAGGATCCAGGGGGTTTGCAGCAGCGCCGCGAGGTTGGCGCCGAGCAGGGCGGCCAGCACGCCCAGCGCGGCATACACCAGCGCCATGCACACCACATAGCTGCCGGCCAGGGCAAAGCCGCGACGCGGACTGGCGCCGCTGCCGACCACCAGGCCGGCGAGAATCGGCAGCATCGGCAACGAGCAGGGCGCGAACGCCAGCAGCAGGCCCAGGCCAAAGAACACCAGCAGGCTCCAACCCAGGCTGCGTTGTTGCAGACCGCTGGCCAGGCTTTGATCCTGCGCCTGCGCAGTGGCGGCTACCGCCGGGTTGCCGCCCAGGTCCACGGTGATCGATTGCGGCGGGTAGCACAGGCCGGCGTCGGCGCAGCCCTGCCAACCCAGTTTGACCTGGCCGGTGGTGCCCGCCGGCAGTTTGACTTCCAGGCCCTGGCGATACACCTGCTGCTCGCCGAAGAATTCATCGCTATGGGCTTCGCCCTGGGGCAGCACGGGCTTTTCGGCAAGGCCGTCGAACTTCATGCGTTGCTGGTACAGGTAGTAGCCGTCGGCAATCTGCCAATACAACTGGGTCTCGCCACTTTCAAGGCGCTCGGAAGTAAAGGTGAAGGCCTTGCCCACCGGGAGGAACTCGGGTTTGGTGTCGAAGGGGTTACCCGGCGCGGCCTGGGCGAACCCGGCGAACATCACCAGTAGAAAGGTCAACAGAAGCCGCATGGTCAAGCCTTAGTTCGATACAAGTGAGGCACACAATGTGTGGCGTTGATTAACCGATGATTAACCGGGCGCTATTCTAAAGTGTAGGGAATATCTGAGGGTGCATCTTTTCACGGCATAATCCGCGCTTAATCGGTTGGTTCTTTAATCTCCCCCATCTTTGACGAAGGGTTCTCCATGCACATATTGGTCTGCGAAGACGACGAACTGATCGCCAGCGGCATCGTGGCCGGCCTCACCGCCCAAGGCTTTACGGTCGAGCGCGTGGCCACGGCCGCGGCCGCGCGCGCGATGCTCAAGGCCGCGACCTTCGACATCATGGTGCTCGACCTCGGCCTGCCCGACGAAGACGGCCTTAAGCTATTGCAGCAACAGCGCAGCCAGGGCCTGGAGATTCCGGTGCTGATCCTCACCGCGCGGGATTCGGTGACCAACCGCGTCGACGGCCTGCAGGCCGGGGCCGACGACTACCTGCTCAAGCCCTTCGACCTGCGCGAATTGGCCGCGCGTCTGCAAACCCTGCTGCGGCGGGTGGCCGGGCGCAGCGTCAACCTGATCGAACACGGCCGCCTGACCTACGACCCCAGCAGCCGCGAAACCTTTCTGGGCGGTCAGCCGGTGGACCTGTCGCGCCGGGAACAGGCGTTGCTGCAAGCGTTGCTGCACAACAAGGGGCGTGTGCTGTCCAGCGAGCAGCTCAAGGACAGCGTCTACGGCTTCAATGACGAACTGGAAAGCAACGCCCTCAACGTGCATATCCACCACCTGCGGCGCAAATTGGGCAACGGCATCGTCGAGACCGTGCGCGGCCTGGGCTACCGCCTGGGGCCGGCGGACGGGGGAGAGGACGCGTCGTGAAAAGCCTGCGCCTGCGCCTGACCTTCAAGTTGGGCGCTGCGTTCGTATTGATCTGGGCCCTGGCGGCGGCCTGGATGCTCAATGACCTGCGCAACCAGATGATGTTCTCCCTCGACCAGCGCCTGGTGGCGTCGGCGCGCATGGTGGCCGGGTTGACCGAGCAGATGCCGGGCCTGGCCAGCGTCAGCGGCGGTGCGCATTTCAGTGCCGAACAACTCAATGTGCCGGGCGGCATGGCCTGCCAGGTCAGCTCCCTGCGTGGGGAAATTCTCGCGCGCAGCCACACCACCCCGGATGAAGGGCTGGAGTCGCGCAAAAGCGGCTTTCGCGATCAGGTTATCGACGGCGTGGGTTGGCGCAGCTTTACCTTGTCCCGTGGCGACCTGCTGATCACCACCGCTGACCGTCAGGTGGAGCGCGAGGCGTTGAACCTGTCGATCCTGCTGGCGGCGTCGGTGCCGGTGGGCGTGGCGATGCTGGGCTGCCTATGCCTGCTGTGGCTGGGCATCGGCCAGAGCCTGCTGCCGCTTAACCGCATGCGCGATGCGCTGATGCGGCGCAGCGCCGATTCCCTCGAACCGCTGCAGATCCACCCGCTCCCCAGCGAACTCAAGCCGCTGCTCGACACCCAGAACCAACTGTTGCAGCGCATCGCCAAGGCCATCGAGCGCGAACGCCGCCTCACCGGCGATGCGGCCCATGAACTGCGCAGCCCGCTGACGGCGATCAAGACCCACCTGCAAGTGGCGCGCATGACCGACGGCGCGGCGCGCGACCAGTCCCTGGCCCATGCCGAGGAGGGTGCCGACCGCCTGCACCGCACCCTGGAACAATTGCTGTTGCTGGCGCGGGTGGAAGGTAGCCTGTCGTTTGACGATGGTTTGCAGTCCAGCGCTGAAGAAGTCGCGCGCTTGGCAATCCAGGACGCCAGCGCCGGCGACAACGGGCGCATCGACCTGATCCTCTCGGACAACCTCTGCGGCGCCCCGGTGGACATGCCGGTGGGCCTGGCCGTGGCCGCGCTGCGCAACTTGCTGGACAACGCCCTGCGCCACACCCCAGCCCACACCCGCGTGGAACTGAGCCTGTTCAACGACGCCGACAAGGTAGTGTTCCGCGTGCGTGACCATGGCGAGCAGATCTCCAGCGAAGACCTGCAATACCTTACCCAGCGTTTCTGGCGCAACGGCAGCAGCGAAGGCTGCGGCCTGGGCCTGGCGATTGTGCAGGCGATCGTGCAGCGCTGTGGTTGCTCACTGAACTTCGACAGCCAGCCCGATGGCCTGCGGGTCGAGCTGGGTATGCCGCTGCGACGCTGATCCCTTTTCTTTCCGGTGCCAAATAGTTACCGCCCCCTTGAAGTGGAAGGCTTCAGGATGGCGGTAATTTTTTTGCGCTTGAACGGGCCGAAAGACTCGGCCTGAATTGAAAAGGACGCTTCTTATGTTGGTCATCGACACCAGTTTTTCCGCCACGGGCTGCAACGAACGTAACGGCGAGCCCGTGCGGCAGGTGATCCTGCATTACACCGCGGCACCGTTTGCCGCGTCTCTGCGCACCCTGACCCAGGCTGCCGTGAGTGCCCACTACCTGTTGCCCGACCCCGACGACCCCGGCTACCGCGTCGCCGGGTACGAGGAACTGCGCGTGTTTCGCCTGGTGGATGAACGTCAGTGCGCCTGGCACGCCGGGGCCAGCCAATGGGGTGGGCGCGACAACCTCAATGCACGGTCGATTGGCATCGAGATCGTCAACCTGGCGCGGGATGAGGCGGGTGTGTTTGTTTTTCCTGGGTTTGCCGAAGCACAGATCGAGGCGCTGACTGCGCTGCTGCATGATGTGCTGGGGCGTTATCCGCAGATCGAACCCACGGACATCCTCGGGCATAGCGACGTGGCGTACTGGCGCAAAAGCGATCCGGGGCCGCGACTGCCGTGGCAGCGCTTGTCCGAGGCGGGCCTGGGCGCTTGGTTCGACGAGTCGACCCGGGCCATGTATCAACGCCGCTTCTGCGTCGGCTTACCTCCGGAGGTGGAAGTGGAGCGTGCGTTCCAGCGCTACGGCTACAAGCCGGCGCAGAACCGCCAGGCGTTCGAATCGCGGACACGGGCGTTTCAGATGCACTTTCGGCCACGGGACTACCGAGGCGTGCTGGATGCCGAGACCTGCGCGATTCTGTATGCCTTGAATGAAAAATACCGCGGGCTCTGAAGCCCGGCGCAGGGCAAGCCTGGTCACCACAAGAACCTCATTTTCTCAGGTTATGTTTTCACCGCAGATCTATAGATACCTATGGCCATCGGGGGCAAGCCCCCTCCCACAGTTTTGACCGATTTCACTTTAACCGAGCCATTGCTCCATTTCGAAAACAAAGGTCATCCCAATGTGGGAGGGGGCTTGCCCCCGATGGCACTGGATCAGCCAATAGAGTTGCCGATTGATCCCCCGCTATCAGGTGCAATCATCACTGCCGCCTAAATCCTCTTCTCGCTGGTGCGTTTCCAGAACAGGAAATCCGTGCGCATGCCCTTGGGCCAGACGCCAACGGATCGGCAGTTTGGTCACCATCATCCGCGTATTGAGGGATCGAGAGATGTCAGTCGCTATCAGCCGTATTGAAGATACCCAAGTGCATGAAACGCTTTATCAGTTCGACGAAACCCCGCTGCTGGCCCGTCAGCGTCAGCAAGAGTCCAATGCGCGCAGTTATCCCCGGCGTATCCCCCTGGCGCTGAAGCGGGCCAAGGGCATTTACGTGGAGGACGTGGAGGGCCGACGCTTTATCGATTGCCTGGCCGGCGCCGGTACGCTGGCGCTGGGGCATAACCACTCCGTGGTGATCGACGCCATCCAGCAGGTGCTGAGCGATGAATTGCCGCTGCACACCCTCGACCTGACCACGCCGGTCAAGGATCAGTTTGTGCAGGACTTGTTCGGCCTGCTGCCGGCTGAGCTGGCGCAGCAAGCCAAGATCCAGTTCTGCGGCCCCACCGGCACCGATGCGGTGGAAGCCGCGCTGAAACTGGTGCGCACCGCCACTGGGCGCAGTACGGTGTTGTCGTTCCAGGGCGGTTACCACGGCATGAGCCAAGGCGCGTTGAGCCTGATGGGCAGCCTGGGGCCGAAGAAACCGCTGGGTGCCCTGCTCGGCAATGGTGTGCAATTCCTGCCGTTCCCCTATGACTACCGTTGCCCGTTCGGCCTGGGCGGCGCGGAGGGCGTGCGGGTCAACCTGCATTACCTGGAAAACCTGCTCAACGACCCCGAAGCCGGCGTGCTGCTGCCGGCGGCGGTGATTGTGGAAGTGGTGCAAGGCGAGGGCGGCGTGATTCCGGCCGACCTCGATTGGCTACGCGGCCTGCGGCGTATCACCGAACAGGCGGGCGTGGCATTGATCGTCGATGAGATCCAGAGCGGCTTCGGTCGCACCGGCAAGATGTTTGCGTTTGAACACGCCGGCATCATCCCGGACGTGGTGGTGCTGTCCAAGGCTATCGGCGGCAGCCTGCCGTTGGCGGTGGTGGTGTACCGCGACTGGCTCGACACCTGGCTGCCGGGCGCCCATGCCGGCACGTTTCGTGGCAACCAGATGGCAATGGCGGCGGGCTCGGCGGTAATGCGCTACCTCAAGGCCCACGATTTGCCGGGTCACGCGGCGGCGATGGGCGAGCGCCTGGGTGAACACCTGCGCCTGTTGCAGCGCGACTACCCACACCTGGGGGATATCCGTGGGCGTGGGTTGATGCTCGGTGTTGAGCTGGTAGACCCCCACGGCGCGCTCGACAGTCAGGGCCACCCCCCGGTGCATCGCCAGTTGGCGCCGTTGGTGCAGCGCGAATGCCTCAAGCGCGGCTTGATCCTGGAGCTGGGCGGTCGCCACGCCAGCGTGGTGCGCTTCTTGCCGCCGCTGGTGATCACCGCCGGCGAAATCGACCAAGTGGCCGATATTTTCGGCCGCGCCCTGGCGGCAGCCGTCGCCAGTCTCTAATTTTTTGCGCGCCCGCTACGTTTCTACAGATATCGATGCTGCGCGTGGTGCGCAGCCCAGCCTTTGAACGATGGAGAACAGCAATGACCTCAGTATTTGACCGCGACGACATCCTGTTTCAGGTAGTGGTCAACCATGAAGAACAGTATTCCATCTGGCCCGATTACAAGGCTGTGCCGGACGGCTGGCGTACCGTGGGCAAGAGCGGTTTCAAGAAAGAATGCCTGGCCTACATCGAAGAAGTCTGGACCGACATGCGTCCGTTGAGCCTGCGCCAGAAGATGGATGGCGCGGCACTGGCCGGTTGATCTCTCTCGCCTCCCGATCCCGCCATGGGATCGGGAGTTAGACGCTCTTGTCTTTTTCCTGCCCTGACGCCGCCGTCACCACCTGCACGCTCAAGCGCGGCGTGGCCAGGTCCAGGCCAGCTTCATCCAGCTGACGCTTGAGCGACAGGTTGAACGCCCGCGACACTTCCCACTGTTTGATCGGCGCGGTCTTGAATCGGGCGCGCAGGATTGCGCTGCCGGACTCAAAGCTCTCCACCCCCTGAATCTCCAGCGGCGACCAGATATTGCGACGCTGCATCGGGTCGTTGCGGATTTTCTGGCCCACGTCGCGGATCAGCTTGATCGCGTCGTCGATGTCCATGTTGTAAGGGATCGCCACGCGGAAGATCGCGTAGCCGAACTCCCGCGAGTAGTTCTTGATGCTCTTGATTTCGCTGAACGGAATGGTGTGCACGATGCCGTCGATGTCGCGCAGGCGCACGGTGCGGATGGTCAGGCCCTCGACCGTGCCCAGGTGGCCGCCGACGTCCACGTAGTCGTCGATGGCCAGGGAGTCCTCGATGATGATGAACAGGCCGGTGATCAGGTCCGCCACCAGCGATTGCGCACCGAAGCCGATGGCCAGGCCGATCACACCGGCACCGGCCAGCAGCGGCGTGACGTTCATGCCCATATTCGCCAGGGCGACGATGGCGGCGATGATGAAAATGGTCACGAATAGCACGTTGCGGATCAACGGCATCATGGTCTGCGCGCGGGCGTTGGCCAGGCCTTTGCGCGAGCGGGTCAAGGCGTGGTGGATCGCGGTGTCGCTGAGGATCCAGATCAGCCAGGCAAACAGCAGCGTGCCGCCCAGGCCGAACAGCTTGACGCTGATTTCATGGCCGTCGCCTTCGGTAAAGCGAATCAACGACAGGCCCCAGACCCGCAGACCCAGTTCGATAAACGCCAGCCATACCAGCAAGTGGGCGAGGGTGTAGAAAAAACTCTTCAGGCGCTCGGAATACAGCGCATGGCGCTTGTGCCCGCGCTGGGGCTTGAGCGAATGGCGGCGTACCAGGCCGTTGATCACCATGCACAACACCAGCAGCACCGTGCACAGCAGCGACTGGCGCAGGGCGGTGCTGGTGTCGCCGGCCGACAGAAAGGTGGCGAACAGCGAGATGCCCACCAGCAACAGCGCCGGCAAGTACCAGAACGTGCCGATGATCGACAGCGTGTCGCTGAGGGTGCGCCGTGTGAGGCGGCGCGACAGTGGCTGGTTGCGGATCAGATGCGCGATCGGGCGACGAAAACGCAGGATAAACACCCCGGTGGACAACGCCGCCATCACATTGGCCACGGTCGCGGCGGTGTGTGCCAAGTGCTGCCCTAGGGATTGCATTAGACGCGGGTCGCTCAGGGCTTCGCCGAAGGCGGCGAAACTGCCGATCAGCCACAGCGGACGAAAGGCCTGATGGCGCAGGATGTACAGCGCGCGATGGCGATGCGGGCCGTCGAGCAGGGAGAACGCAATCACACAGATTGCGGAAAAACAGGTGCCCACCACCAGCGCATAGGCCAGCACCATCGCCAGGGATTTGCCCAGGGACGAGGGCAGGGCGTAGCTCAGGTACACGGTGATCACCAGCGCGATCAGCCACGGCCCGAGTTTGCGCAGGGCAAAGCGCAGCATGTCCCAGGTGCGTGGGTGCTGCGGCAATTCTTCGGGCAGGCCGAAGCGCTCGCGCACGCGGTGGCTGAGCCAGATCAGCGCGGCGGCGAGCAGGCTCCACACCGCCAGAATCAAGGCAAAGCCGAAAATGATCGGTAGCCATTCGCTGGCCGGCAGCATCAGGGCTTCAAGTTCGTCCTTGGCCTGATCGACTTCATCGGACCAACGCCCCAGTGGGCTGTCGCTGCCGGAAAATTGCTGCTCCAGGCCTGACAAGGTGCTGCCGATCAAGCCGAGTACGCCTTGCTCGGCGGCCGGCTGAGCCTTTTGCGTGGCGGCGCGCAGTTTTTTCAGGTCACTGAGCAGTTGGGTGCGCTGCTGGTCGTTCTCCAGGGTTTTGATCACCTCGTCCAACGACTGCCCCAGCGGTACTTCGGCCTGGGGTTGGGCTTTATTGCCGCCGTTGAGCAGCCCCGGCAGGCCCGCTGCGTAGGCAGGCGCGGTCGGCAGCAGGATAAGCAGGGCAAGCAACAGGGAGCAGGGCAGGGCAAACAGACGGGAAAGCACGAGGCGGTCAACCTTGGAGACGACGAATTGACCGAGTGTACGAGGGCGCTATGCCAGATGCGAGTGCAATTCTTATTCAGCCAGTTTGGCGAGGATTTTGTACACCACGGTGCCCAGGATCAGCAGCATGCCGACCCACATGCCGAACACGCCCAGGGGCTTGTCGCGAAAGTTGAAACCCACTGCCAGCATGATCATGCCGATCAGGATAGGGATAAGCATGGCGTGGAACGAGGACATGGAAATCATGGAACGACGGCCTTGTCTGACGGGGAATATCGACCAGTCTAGGTCGGATTGCAGAAAGTGCAGATGATGCAGATCAGCTTTAGGCAAAACCCAATGAGGGAGGGGCTGCCCCCTCCCTCATTGATCAGGGCAGGTCGTGGCTGGCGTAGAACGCGCCCAGCACCTTCACCAAATGCGCCAAGTCATGGCTGCCGCACAGTTCGCGGATCGAGTGCATGGCAAATGTCGGCAAACCGATGTCCACGGTGCGCACACCCAGGTGGCTGGCGGTAATCGGGCCGATGGTGGAGCCGCAGCCCATGTCGCTGCGCACCACGAAGCTCTGCACCGGTACTTCCTGGGCCATGCACAGATGGCGGAAGAACCCGGCGGTTTCGCTGTT